>OMBM01000165.1_pt1 | contig 45918 bp, 46 predicted proteins | sample 1644861 | NCBI WGS metagenome assembly OMBM01 (sample SAMEA103958165, study PRJEB25191) | human gut metagenome | biome: human-associated habitat [ENVO:00009003]; feature: intestine environment [ENVO:2100002]; material: feces | place: Germany | collected 2013/2015 | reverse complement strand
TCGGTAACAATCTCCGGAAGATTCTCTCCGTACATGGAATGTGCTTTATTATAACAGATATCACGAAGCATCTTGTCCGAATCCGGGATAACCGGCGGACACTTGTCCGGACGCACTGGCGTGATCTTTTCGACCATCTCCGCGATCTTCACCGGATTCTCGATGACAATCTCTCTTGCCTTTGCAGACCCCAGATATTCGAATTCTTCCAGCATTTCATGTCTAAAGGGATCGTATATGAAGAAGGGAAGCATCTGATCGTATTGTTTGCCGGTGAATCTGTAAACGATATATCTCAGAAGCTCTACGATGTCTGTCAGAATAACTCCGATGTCTATGTCGGGATCGGAACTACGGTCTCGCAGCTTACAGACATTCACCGCTCTTACGAGACCGCATTTACCGCCTATCAGCTCACCAAAACTGCTCTCCCGAAGAACTTCCTTGAGTACGATAAGCTTGGTGTATACAAACTTCTGGCCGATATCCACAATCAATCGCTGACAGCGGATTTCCTGAACTCCACACTTGGCCCGATTCTTGACTATGACGCTGTGCATCATACCGATTATCTGCATATCCTGGAAGTCTACTTTGATCATGACTGTAGTATCATCCATACCGCAGATGCACTTTATTGTCATAAGAATACGCTGTCGTATAAACTGAATAAGATAAAAGAACTTCTGGATTATGATATCCTGACCAATGAGAACCGGACAAACATCATGCTTTCTTTTTATATTTTAAGATGTACCAAAATGTGAAATTAATTATGAATATTGATGCATCATTTAGTCTGACACCTTCGCGATAATATAATAGCCTTGTTATAAAATCATGGTTTTCAGATGTAAAATCTGTTATTTTCCCATAGTTGAAACTAATATTTACTTCAGTATCAAGAGAGTATAGTAAAGTCTGTTCCTTTTCTGTATATTTAAATTCAGCTTCGTCTATTTTGATGTATTCACAAAATTCTGTAAAATTCAAAAAAGAAAAAATCTTTCCTATATTAAGTTCAATATTGTTTACTGCATAATATTCAGCAAGTTTAAAAGATAAAGTTACTATTTCATCATTTATTGATTTATCAAAATATAGGAATTTTTTGTGTAGATAAGTCGAAAGTTCTGGACTTATCACACTACCTCCATGCTCAATACCATTGATGACGGAGACAGATGTTTTAACTTTATAACCTGATTCAATTTCTATCTCATTCACTAACATCTGCTGTGTGAGACTGCAAGCATCTCGATATTCTTTTAAGAGGGTTGGTATGTTCATGTTTATATTTATTTTTATGCTTTCTTCTTATTATTTAGTCAAGTGCTAAATATGGAATAACCATTTTTACTTTGTACATAAACTTATGGAGATAAAACCAAGTAAAATCATCCGACTGTTTCAAAAGCAAATTTAATGATATTTCCCGTAAAATACAAATATTCCAATAGCAAGATTAGCAGATACTACTAAAAATCTAATATACAGACCAGTAATAGATTTTTATATTTATAATCGATATAAATTACAATTTAAAGTGAAAAATGATATCCTATCAAAACGTGACAATAGAATATTTGTTACCTTTGCAGCATAAATCAATAAAATTATAAAGATATGAGAACAATCGATTTTGGTGGTAGTAAGTCAGAGAATAGCCTTACCCTACAGTATTGCATCGAAGGAAAAGTAATACGTTACTTGGTTCCAGCATTTGATGGCGTACAAGTTAAAGTGAAAAATTGCTATACTGACAGTGTATGGAGAGCACACGGTAGCGACGCAAGCAACTACAACTGGCAGATGACGGAGGCATGCCGCTTAATATACCAGTTAGCCATTAAAGATCCAAAAGTAAAAGAGAAATTCAGTGAAGAGGACTTAGAGAGATTAAAGAAAGGTGTTGCACCAGTTGGATACACTGTGCATCATGCATACAACATTGGAAAGGACCTTATTGCCGTTCTAGTAAAGACAGACGAACACAAAAGTACCCCTCACAAAGGAGCAAGTTATTTTGCCAACGATAAAAATCTTATGAAGGATACACAGGAAGCTGATAATATTAGTGCTGCTAGGAGAATATTCAATACGATCTCTCACGAGATTCATAAGAACCCAGGTGTTAGTTCAATAATAATAGGTTCAGGCGTTAGCGCAATTACTTATTATATAATGAGAAATAATAAAGTTAGTCAGCCCAAAAGAACATTTGTGTCATGTTTATTGGGTTTAGCTACAGGACTTGGTTCCTACTATCTTCTTACCAAAAACAAAGTGATTTATTGTTAAATGTTAATGACAGTGGAGAGTATAAATATACTCTCCACTGTCATTGTTGGTTTCCATGTTTGTATATTATTGATGACACTGTCCAAAATTTTGTGTAAATGGAAACAGGATTCAGCTGTAAGTTTATTCTTATATCTGAATTCTGTTTTCAAAAATAAGCATAAATTGGTTCATAATCAAGCCTCAGTTATGAATAGCTGTGTCCATTTCTTCTCAATCTCCATTACTGAAAGATAACAATATTGATCTAAAATCTTTATATATAAAAAGCATCAACAATGTTTTAAAGGATTGTATATCCCAATTAGAAGATTCGTTCAGAAAAAAGAATTTATTTATTAAAATAGCTGACAGAGATATAAATACAAGTGATTATTATAACAAGGCTGAAACTTTAAAAATAAAAGAATATGTACATTGTCTAAAACTATATCATTCAACAAAAATCAGCAGACCGCCATTGTTTATATATTGTATTGAGGCGAATTTTAATTATCCTGTTGAGAATTCTAATAAAGCAATATGTATAAAAATCAACGACAAAAACGACTTACAAGAATTCATTTATAAGAACATCGTAAAACTTTATAGGAATAGCAAGATTTGTTATCACAATATTAAAACACACAAACGAGAAAATAAGCCTGAAATGGATTTGCAAAGCACTTATAATATTGATGCATTAAATGAAATAAATCAAGTTCCGCAACTTCCGTCTGATTATAAAGAAGATGTTATTCCCTTTTTAATGAAAGAATTCAACACTAAAAACATTTTTATAGAAAGATATAATAATGTAGTAATTGCCTTAAAGCCTTTATACAATAATTGCGAGAGAAGCGATATTAAAGAAAATGTTCTATTAAAAATATTCAATAACAATAAAGCAATATGCCCTATTTATATTCAACTATGTTTTAATAATGAGTCTCCTATTAAGGATATGCCAACTATTGTATTAAGACTTGATTTATATGGTAAATGGAAAGAATCAAAACACCAGGAATGTTTGCTGATAAAAGAAGGTAAAAATGGAGAGTTTTATAAAATAGACCATCTTTACAAGAATAATAAATTAGATTTGTAACACAAATTAGCAATTTTATGAAATTAGGATATATACACAGCAACAGAGAAGAGCAAACCCTAGTCATGCAAGTACTGAAAATGACTTCGGAATCTGTAGCTCTCGATGAGCTCGGCATTGGCCGTATCCGTGATGCTTTTGCAGACCGTATGTTTCCCGGAATATCTACCCTGCAAAAGCACATGAAGTATTTCTCGCTCATGCCACAACTATATCGTAAGGCTACAGAAAAACGATATAACCGTTTATCGGAGGTGAAAGCGGAAATTATCCGCCTGGAACGAATCATGACAAAAAATCTATACGATGGCAGTGCGGACAAACGAGGTATCACAGGAAGTGAGATGATTGGTAAAAGTGGAAACAATTATGTAAAATATGATCCGGCATACATCTACAATTCCGGATTACAGACTTTCGGAATTTTACGTAGTCCGCAGCTATATGAACTAATCTACTCAACTTCAAAGGCATTACACAATGCCCCTAAAGTGACCAAGACGGATGATGAAGATACAAATGATGATGCGGACGAGAAGTCAGGTCTGTTCCAGTTCTGCTCTTTCCCTAATGTAGATTATGATTTTACCCAGAAATGTACATTAGATCTGACCGTAGAAGATAAAGACTTCATTGTGGATCACATTCTGAAAGCAGAAGCATGTCAAGGTACCTTATTACGTTACATCGTGGATAATCCTGACTTTGCAATAGCCGATAGTTTTGAACAGATTCCCTTCCGTCATTTGCCACAGGAGATTGGAGAATTGCAAGATTTGGCCCGACGCTTCGCTGATTTCATATATATGGTGCACATCCGCTATAACTATATATATTCGCAATACCAGGATGAAGAAATGCGACTCGAATTTCAGGAAAAACTTGAAGAATACCGGAATAGTGGTACAGACATAGACAAAGTGCTGAATGCTGTAAGCATACGGGAGAACAGTGGGAAATGGTTCTGCAAAGAAGTTGCGGAAAGCATTGCAGCCAATGACATTGAAGAAGATGGTGGTTTGGATCAGTTGATTATCAACCGGGAACGAAGAGTAAAAGGGAATCGAAGAAAAATTGGAAATCCAGCATATATTTATAATAAAAGGAATCGCATACACTACTATAAACTCACCTACCGGTGGGAAACGGTAAAAACCTTTGCCGAGGAATTAAGAAAGGAGGCTATCAATGGCTGATGCATTATGGAATGATATTATCTATACGGATGTGTTGCAAAGCGATGGCTTTGTAATTGATTATGCGGTTTGTACGACCTACAGTCTGGACATGCCTTCCTTGTTATCAGTGCCCTTTATGTTGGGCACAATGACCGACCTGACAGAAACAGCCATGCGCTCTCCTCACCTAATATTGGAGACTATCAATAAATCAGCTGGTAAGTTTGCCGTTTTCTGCAATGCCGGATGTATGGCAGTACCGCAAGCCAACTCCAAAGTGTATTCACTATTGGAGCAGAGCGTTGTACAAGTAACACTGCAAGCAAAGGGAGGCGGTTTCGTCAATTTTCATCCCAAGATATGGATTATAAAAGAAACGAACCCGGACACCGGTGCTCAGCAAATTAAACTGATTGTCCTTTCCCGCAACCTTACCGGTTCCAACGATCTGGACGTAGTATGTGAACTTGTCGGTAAAATCGGCACCAAACCGGCCACAAGGAAAGCGCAAGTCAAACATGCACCGCTTGTGGACTTCCTCACATGGCTAATCGCAAAAGCCGACAACCGTACTATCCGTAAAAATATGCGTTCACTCTGTAAGGACATTGACTACATTGAACGATTTGACCTTACCGATTCTCCTTTTGAGGATTACGAGTTTTTTCCTATGGGGATACCTGGATATGACGGATATACAAAGTGCTTTGAACAAAGTATGTTGAATCATGCGGCAGAAATGCTGGTTATCTCCCCCTTCGTGGACAAGAATATTTTGAATCAGATGGTCAGTTGCAATCCTAGTGCTAAAAAGACACTCATCACACGACATGCTTCAGTTACACAAGAGGTTATAAACTTGTTTAATGACGGGGTTTATGCTCCCAAGGAAGTACTGACCGATAAGGTGGAAAAAGATGTAGCTGTCGACTTGCACGAGAAAGTGTATTTCATACGCCGAAACGAGGGCAATCTCAGCTATAACCATCTGTATCTTGGTTCTACCAATGCCACCATGAATGGATTCAGACGGAATGTGGAGTTTTTACTGCACCTGAAGTTTGCTCCCTATAAATCTTCGTATGAAAAATACCGGAGTGAACTGATAAACGACAGCAAGGAATGTATGTTCGAGCAGGTTCTTTCGGTACCAGAGGAAGACTCTGAGAAAGAGGATGTCACTAACGAATTGATGCTGCGTCGTGCAATTTCGGCCATTCAGCAGGCACAAATTACATCTAATGACGGAAACTATACCATCACCATACAATGCCAGTCTAACAGAATGCCTTCAGAGCCTGTTTTTCTTTATCCTTTAGGATGTGACGGCAAGGAACAAGTATTAGCTGACGGGCTGACATTTAAAGATATGACACTGGATTCATTAACAGAATTTTACACGATACGGATTGGAGATTTGCGTCGTCTGATAAAAATACAGACGGAGGGAATGCCAACCGATGAGCGAGACAAAGCAATATTCCGTTACTTTATCAATACGAAAGGAAAGTTCATCAACTATCTGGCATTCATGCTAACTGATGAGGTGGAACAGTATATATTGGAAAGCCAACAACTGGAAAAGGAGCTGGCCAATGACAAGGCATCCTCTTTGGAACAGCAAATTAGTACCTCACTTTATGAAGACATGGTGAAAATGGCCTATAAAGATCCTGATCGCATCGCTTCTATCCGGCAAATAGTAGAGAAAGCAGACGAGACAGTCATCCCAGACCATTTCATGGAGATGTATAACACATTTGAAAACGTTATTAAACAAATAAAACACTTATGAATCAGGAAGTAAAGGATTTTCAGCGTGCTACGGCAGATCGCATTCTACATATCTATAAAAATTTAGGTCATCGACGGGTATTGCTGGCCGACGAAGTGGGATTAGGCAAGACGTTCGTAGCCAAACAAGTCATCAACCTGGTTCGTGAATGGCACAAGCAGGAGAAAGATGACTTCTTTAAGGTGGTTTATATCTGTTCGAATGCCAACATAGCCGACCAGAACATTGAGAAATTAGGGGTTGAAAATCGGATGAGCATCAGCGAGAGCCGTCTGTCAATGCAGCATCTCTATATCAAATTGGCTGAGAAAAGGATTGCAGAACAGCATAAACAGGGAGAAATGCCTGAATCAATAATTCCGCTGACTCCTTCCACTTCCTTCCGTTTTTACAGTGCACAAGGAACGGCCAATGAACGTGCCTTGATGTATAATATTTTATGCAGACTGGCTCAACTCAAAGATTATAAAGAAGTTATCGGTGATTTTCTTAGCTGCAATGTTAAAAACTGGCAGGAGCTTACGAACATTTATAACGAAAAAATCAAAGGATGCGGAGATGATTATCTTTGTGAGATGCATAGTAAGTTACAGAAGAGATTGTCGGATACTATTACAAATCAATTGATTGAGTACGCACAAAATGGTTGCGATAATCGTCAGAGGGCAGAGATGATCAATAAGCTACGTCGTATTTTCGCAGAAATCAGTATTGACATGCTCGATCCTGACCTGGTTATCATGGATGAGTTTCAACGCTTCAATTCGTTGCTTGAACAAGGCGATGACGAGCAATCCATGCTGGCCAACAAATTCTTTGACAACGAGCGTTCCAATACGAAGATTCTGTTACTTTCCGCTACGCCCTACAAACCTTATTCTGGCATTGAAGAGTTAAATACAAATGGAAATGACGAGCACTATCAGGACTTTATGAAAGTAATGGATTTTCTATATGCCACAAAAGATAAAATGGACCGGTTCAAGTTGATATGGCACACATATTCTGCTGCACTCAAACGTACAAATGTGGTTGATTTAACACCGCTTGTGGTAACCAAGAATGAAGCAGAAGAAGCACTGTATGGAGTGATGTGCCGTACGGAACGGTTTAACAGTGGCATTATAGACGATTCCCGTGTATGTGACATACAGGTCGTGCCGGAAGATATCCTTTCTTTTGCAGAGGGGCAGTATCTGATGGATTGTCTAAATCAAGAAAATAAGAAAGTGCGCTTAGGTAATCTCCCCATGGAATACGTCAAATCTTCACCTTATTTGTTGTCCTTTATGGATAAATACGAACTGAAGAAACGAATTGCTTCGGCATTACAACACTCAGACGTAAAAAGATATGGAAAAATGGACGCATTGCTTCTATCGAAGTATGCCATCAATAATTATCGTCCCATTCCTGCTGCTAATGGAAAATTAAAGTATCTCCACGACCTCGTATTTGGTACACGTCACGAGAAGAAAACACAGTTGTTGCTTTGGGTTCCTGCCTCTAATCCATACTATAAGGCTGGAGGTGTATTTGAGAGTAACGAAGCTTGCAACTTCTCCAAGATTATTCTATTCTCTTCATGGGAAATGGTACCGAGAATGATTTCCATCATGATGTCATATTATTCGGAGTTATATACTTTGGGAGAGTTAAAGAAGGTAGAAACAGAGATACGCTATACTTCTCAAAAGAAGAACCGTTATGGCGAAAATCGTTTAAGAGCCGACGGATTATTAGAGTATCCTTGCCAAACCCTATCCGGTCTTTTCTCTCCTACCACATTTTATGGAGAGAAACTTTCCTCAATCCGGAAAATCATAAAACAGAGAATTCAAGAAGAATTTGCACAGAATACTATCATAAGTAGTATTCCACAACAAGGGCGAAACAACGCCAAACTTATTCTTACTCTCATGAAAATACTGGATGGAAAGCCAGTGGAAGATTTGAACGACTTGTATGTGCCTTCAAACGCATTGGATGTGATGACAGATATTGCCATCGCTTCACCGGCTGTATGTGCTTATCGGCAATCCGGCAATGAAGAAGATGCCCAAATGGTAGCTAAAGCAATCGTCTCAGTATTCAACAAGCCTGAAAGTGCAGCTGTGATAGACCTGGTGTATAACAAAAAGAACGATGATGATTATTACGAATCAGTTCTTGATTACTGTGTGGTAGGTAACCTACAGGCTGTACTTGATGAATATGCCCACATGACACAAACAAAGATGTTGGGAAATACTGTTACGGAGGCTATTATTGGCACAAGCAATCTTAGCATAGATACAACCGATTCATTGGGAATGGAAGAAAAGAAACAACTTATGCGTTGTCATTTTGCCATTCCATTCATTGACAAAACGGTCACTGACAAATCAGTCACTCGTACCACTAATATTCGTAAGGCTTTCAATTCTCCTTTCCGTCCGTTCCTGCTTTCAACAACATCAATAGGTCAGGAAGGCCTTGATTTTCATTGGTATGCCAGAAAGATTGTTCACTGGAATCTACCCTCAAATCCTGTAGATCTAGAGCAACGGGAAGGTCGTATCAACCGATTTAAGTGTCTGGCTATTCGCAGAAATGTGGTAAAATTGTATGGCAGTGAAACTTATCATACTTGGGATGAACTGTTTTCTCTGGCTTATTCGAATTTGAAAGGTACCCATTCGGATATTGTTCCTTATTGGTGCCTTCCTGTCGCAGATCTGACGGAAGAACAACGGGCAAAATTGGAATACATTGAGCGTATTGTTCCGCTTTATCCGCTCAGCCGCGATCGATATAAGTACGAACGTCTTATCAAGGTGCTTGCCTTGTATCGCATGACACTAGGGCAGCCACGTCAGGAAGAACTGTTGAACCTTTTGAAAAATATGCATCTCTCGGATGAACAGCTCAAAGAACTGACAATTGATCTGTGTCCATATAATAAAAGGAAATGATTATAAAATAGTTTCTCTCGAAAGGCTCTATTTTTAATCAGATAAAGTAGATAAAAGAATAGAAATCACCTTACTTCTCATCTATAAATTACAGTCTAAAAATCTCCAGCTTTTAGTCCTATAATTGAAGTAAAAAAGGCTAAAGTTGGAGATTTTAATCATTACAACATTCACAATTGAGGGGAATTATAAATACCTTCACCAACATAAAGTATCCATCAATAGTCAATTATAATTCTAATAGATTTATTGCTTAATAACTTAAAATATAACCAACAAAATAATGGAGAAAGTGCTCAACAAATTGTTATTCATTCACTATATAGAAACACTGAACAAAAAGTCTTTTATATCATTGACATCAATATGCTCGGATATACAGCAAAAACATCCGACAATAAACATCTGTTCAAAAGGATAGATAAAAATCCATTTGTAATATTGCAGAAAAATGAGCAAAACATGTTCCGTTTGCTTAAGATTATAAGAAACTATAGGGAAGAGATTAGTTATATAGAAATCAAACAATTAACCACAGATAAAATGACGATTAAAGCAGCTCTCTCACCAGATATTTTGATATACACTTTTTCCCTAAACTATCATAGAAAAACGCGTTTATAAAAGGGCTTGCCCTATTCACTTTTTTAAAAGAGGGAAGCCTAATTCCCCCTTTCTAAAAAGGGCGTTAGAAAAAGATAGTTTAAAAAGGCAGCAAGCTGTGTAATTTTGTTATGCAGTTTACAGAACAGAAGATTGAAAATTTGCCATAATTTGGATCAAAATATTATCAGCTGCACCAATATAAGCAACACACAAAAATAATCGTAAGAAGGGCTTAAAACTAGCTAAATTCAAAAGCTATTCTCCAGCAGCTACAGCCGTTTTTATCATATCAAGAGCAATAGAAAACCAATACAGACTTAGAGCTTTTTTTATTAAAAGTCCCCAATATATCATATACGACTGAAACAATTTATATGGGGGTGTCCAACAAAATTATACAACAGGATAACCTCAAGAAATAGATTTTTTGTTGTACACTATACCTATCAAAAATATGATTAGAACAAAATAACAATGTACAAGAAAAACAGGGCTTAAAGTAGCAAACAAATATACTTGATCGCCCCAAATGTAAATATAGTATGGAAGGGATAATAGTATCTAACAAAAAACTTTTTTAAGATGCATTAAAACCATACTTTTATTCTAATTTGACATAATCAAAATCCAAACAATAACCTCATCATTTCATCAATTCATCAAAAAACAATTGTATCACATAACGTAGAAATATAAAAAAGCAATAAGCATTTTTATATTATAACGACATTTCATACTTTTGTGATACTTCTTTTATTTTTCACTATCAATGCCTAGCACAATAGTAATAATTTATAACAATATACATCATGATTAAAATTTATAGTATGAATACTTGTCCGGACTGTATTTATGTTGAAGAGCAGATACAGGGAGACGACAGATATGAGATTATAAACATAGGTTCGCATGTAAAATATTTAAAGGAATTTCTAAGGATCCGTGATAACAGCCCTGTTTTTAATGAAGCGAAAAAAGTTGGAGCTGCAGGTATTCCATGCTTTGTTCTAGAGGATGGTTCTGTTACACTCATACCAGAAGAAGCCGGACTTGCTTCAAGACCAATTACAGAAGGAATGTCATGTAATATAGACGGAAGTGGTTGCTGATATAAACTATATTTTGAGACATCTAACCTATCATATAATAAAGCTAAAATATGAGATCTGTTTATTATATGATAGGTTGTACCAATAATAGCCTTTAATCACAAATTGATCTTAGATAATAATTGGCAGTTCTATATGAATGTTTACTATCTTTCTCCTCTATGAATCGTGTATATTGGAAATATAGCTTCTGATATAATGCAATGATGATGAATATGGTATACTTACCTGCCGCTTGTTGTATGGGAAAATTTTGCCAATAAGGATTTATAAAAATGTAATCCTAGCAAAGGACTCAACTATATTGAGAAATTAATGGAATATCTTTTGAAGTCATCCGATGAACATTGAAGATATTTCCGTATTTTTGAAATCATAATTTAATCATTAACAGAATGTATTATGGGACAAGAGTTTTGCTAAAGTTGCGGTATGCCTCTCACTGATGCAAATAAAGGAACAAACTCTGATGGAAGTTTGAACAATGAATACTGTTCCTATTGTTATCAGAAAGGACAATTCACACAAGATTTTAACATGAACCAAATGATAGAATTTTGTGCTCAATTTACTGAACAGATAAATAAGGAGACAGGATGGAATCTTACTCCTGAACAGGTTAAGGAAAATATGAGACAATTCTTCCCTACTCTTAAACGATGGAAAGAAAAAGATGAAAGAACACTTACAGAAAAAGCAACTGGCTTGTTAGCACAATGTAAGGACATTACGATTGCCTCAATTGATAACGAAGGATTTCCACGTCCGGTTCCAATGTCCAAAATCAGTTCAAAAGGATGTAATGAGGTATGGCTGGCAACCGCTGCCAATTCTGTGAAGGTTACAGATTTCACACTGAACAACAAAGCCGGACTTTGTTATTCAAACTATGGTGACAGTGTCGGCTTGAGAGGAATCATTGAGATTATAACTGATGATAACATACGAAAAGAAATGTGGCAAGACTGGCTTATCAATCACTTTCCGTATGGCCATACAGATCCTAATTTTGTACTTTTACATTTCATAGGGAAAGAGGCTACATTTTGGATTAATGGAGAATTTGCGCACGAAAAGTTGTAATATAAATTCATATTATTAAGAATAGACATAGCATTCTTTATGTCTTGTATTCATTATGAAAAAAGTAAGATATTTATGACAATAACCCCCTACTGAAAGGACAAAATTACAAAATGCAAATCAAAATGGCCGACAATGGAAATTCATAATTTATTGAATGTCAAATCAAGAACCGAGCTGCGTAAATGGCTAATACATAACTACAAAACGGAGAAAGAATGTTGGGTAGTCGTGAAACGTGGAAGGCCTACAGATGACAATACTTTCTGGTATATCGATGCTGTAGAAGAAGCCTTATGCTTCGGTTGGATAGACAGTACTACTAAAAAAATAGCAGATGATGTAACAGCCCAGAAACTTTGTCCACGAAGGCCAAGAAGCAGTTGGTCCGAACTCAACAAAGAAAGATGTCGCAGGATGGAACGGTTAGGACTGATAACTGATGCCGGAAGAGCTGTTCTGCCGGATATGTCTCCCAATGGTTTTACCATAGACAAGGATATATTGCAAAGGCTACAATCCGACCCGTTAGTGTGGAGCAACTTCTGCCAATTACCTGATTTATATAGGCGAATCAGAATTGATACTATCCAAATTAAAAAGAATCAACCCAAATTTTTTGAAAGCCGCCTGAATAAATTCATAAAAATACCCGAAAAGGACTTCTCTACGGAGAATGGAATGACAACGGAAGATTATAAAAATACAGGAAAGCATTAATCTATTTCTATTTTTATTACCTTTGTATTCAAGATATTAATAATGCCGTCTTGCCGATTCTGTATTCTATTCTTACATGGAACAAAGGCACGCCTTTTTCCAATATTAAACGTACTACTTCTTCCTTTAATTTAACTGTAGAAGGACAATGTGGGTATTGTTCCAATCCAGAATGCCCATATTTGTCCCACATTCTTACCCATACCAATATCTGAGTCTGATTGATACGATATTCTTTTGACAAGTGCGCTATTAACTCGCCTTGTTTTACCCGGCTAACTATGATAAGCCTTTGTTCGTAACTGTACTTCATAAAAAACACCCCAAAAGTTTTGTGCCTAACTTTTGGGACACACTTCATTTTGAAACAGACTCTCTTTATATTTTTCCCATTATTCAAATTAACACATTACAACTAGATCAAGTAACCTGTTGACAGGACTTATTGTATTTAATAAAATAGTATCTTTGTATCTAATAAAGATGTATAAAAATCAATCAATATATGGTACAAATTCTAGTAATAGATGATGAAGAACCTATTCGTAAATTATTAGCGCGGATTATAGAATTAGAAGGTTATAAAGTATCCACAGCGAGTTGTTGTAGCGATGCATTGCAACAATTGCGCAAGCAACAGTATGACGTGATTCTTTGCGACGTATTCTTACCTGATGGAAATGGAGTCGATTTTATTTTTGAAATCAAAAAATATTCCAGCGATGCCGCCATAATACTATTAACCGCGCATGGAAATATTGAAGATGGTGTACAAGCTATCAAGAATGGAGCGTTTGACTACATCACCAAGGGGGATGATAACCGTAAAATTATCCCTACGATAAATCGTGCAGTCGATGAAACTGAAAAAAAGAAAGGTAAAAAAACGACCTCTATAGCATACTCTTTTGACTCTATTGTTGGAAAATCAAAAGAACTTAAACAGGCTATAACACTGGCACAGAAAGTTTCCAAAACAGATGCTGCTGTATTGCTGACCGGAGAAACAGGAACAGGAAAAGAGGTCTTTGCGCATGCCATTCATCAGGCCAGCGAAAGAGCTACACTACCAATTGTAGATATAAACTGTTCAGCTTTTAGTAAAGACTTGCTGGAAAGCGAACTATTTGGCTATAAAGCCGGCGCTTTTACAGGTGCCTTAAAGGATAAAAAAGGACTATTTGAAGTAGCTAATCATGGGACCATTTTTTTAGATGAAATAGGAGAAATGGCTTTTGACCTCCAGGCAAGGCTTCTACGTGTTCTGGAAACTGGAGAGTATATAAAAATAGGTGACACTAAACCAACAAAAGTAGATGTCAGAATTATATCAGCCACAAACAGGGACTTAAAGAAAGAAATAGAAAATGGTAATTTCCGTGAAGATTTATATTTCCGATTATCCGTTTTTCAAATAAATTTACCTCCGCTGCGAGAGAGAAAAGACGACATTGAAAGTCTGTCATATATGTTCTTGGAGAAATTTGCCAATAAACTTAAAAAGAGAATTACAGGAATAACCCCAGAAGTGCTTAATATATTAAAAAATGCAGAGTGGAAAGGAAATGTCAGGGAACTTAGAAATGTTATAGAAAGATGTTCAATCGTATGCGAAGAGCAAATAACATTCGAAGATTTGCCACTCGACTTACAGAAACGTAAGTCAGATGTTTCACCGATGAAAGATAGTTTTGAACTGGCGGAAATCGAACGAATGCATATTATCAAAGTATTGCAATATACCAATGGCAACAAAACAGAAACCGCACGTCTTTTAAAAATAGGACTGGCGACTCTTTATCGTAAAATTGAAGCATATAAAATAAGTATATAATATAAAATTAACCGTTTATAAGCATTCGACTGATATGCTTATAAACGGTTTTATAAGAAATCATTGTTGTCCGATAAAACTTTTTAAGTCATTAATAACTTATTGATATACATAAAATTAAACATCAACTTTAACAAGGAGGCTTATCCATAAAGATAATACTGATAATAAGAAATAAGAATTGACAGATCTAATGATTATGCTTTCAATCGTAATGTAAAGCAACTTCCTTTTCCAACTTCACTCTCTACGGTTAAAGTACCACCATGCGCTTCTACAAAATCCTTCGAAATTGATAATCCCAGTCCACTACCTTGAACCTTTGTACCAGGTACTCGGAAATAATGATCAAAAATACTCTGATGATAACGTGGATCTATGCCCTTACCAAAATCACGAACATACATTTCAATATAATTATCATCAGTTTGACGGGCACCGATAATTATACGGCCATTTTCTGGAGAATAACGAATCGCATTCGAAAGCAGATTGGTTAATACCCAAGCTATTTTTTCGCTGTCTACAAATAATTTTCCTATTTTATTTTCCGGATATTGTACTTCTATCTGTATGTTGAACTTTTCAGCTTGCACCCGATTAGCTTTTATGGCATATTCTATCAATTCTATTGGTTTTGTAATACGAGGCTTGAGCTGTAGTTTTCCAGACTCAACTTGCGTCATATTAAGCAGTTCACCAGTAATATTAAGCAAACGTTCACTGTTGTCCTGAATGCTTTGCGCCAATTCTTTTTGCTCATCATTCAAATCACCTACCCTACTGTCTTCGAGCAATTGCAAACTCATCATAATCGCCGAAATAGGTGTCTTCAGTTCGTGTGATATTGTCGAAATGAAAGTGGTCTTGGCAGAATCCAGCTCCTTGAACTCTGTGATATTTTTAAGCATAATAACGTATCCCTCGTTTATAGAACCGGAATTATTGTTTCCTGGTTTATTAATTTGCATATATTTCATCTGAAAATAGCTTTCCTTGTTGTCGGCATATATTTTTAAAGGCTCCGTTTTACCAACTTTGTTTTCTTTTTGTGAGTCCATAAGCTCACGTATGAGTCTTCTCAACAAATCATTTCTCAAGGAAATATCCTGAGCCGGTTTTTGTAAAACTTCTTCACGCTTTAGATTCAGGACATTCAAGGCCTCATCATTTATAAACAAAATAGTCAGTTCATTATTCAAGCCTATAATAGGTTCTTTTACACTATTAATAATGGCTTCCATATAATTTTTTGCAGCCTTTATTTGCGCCAGGGTACTCGAATGGTAATCGGACAATCGCTTTGCCATTCTATTGAAATTCTCAGAAACTTCCGTAAATTCATGACTTTCCAGATTTAGTCTACAATCATAATTATGATTGGCTATATCTTTTATCCCGTCGATAATCTTTTTGATCGGCTTATTGAAATAAGAAGGAAGGACTGCCAGCATGAAAATACCGATTACAATACAAAAACCTCCAATAGTCGAAATCCAAAGTAATGCACGTTGCAACCCGGGACCTGCAGCAGGACTATTGGGCTCTGTAGCCGTTAAGATTTGCAAGTTTACAATAGAAAGTGAAACCAGAAGCACAATCATAGCAACAAGTGCTCCTATTACCAGTGTCAATTTTGTCTTAATATTCATAACACATTTTTTATTGCGGAAAGATAATCAATTTTATATCCATTTCTGAAAGATTTCTAAGAAAATATCCATAACGATGCATCTTAAAGATCTTACTCCAAGTTAAAGTCGGCTGTCCCATGCAAACTGTTGTAATATGGCGTTCATGACATACATCAATAATAGCCTGTATAATATCGGGTGATGCAACTTGTACCAATTCACCACCCAGTTCGGTTACTAGTTTAAAATGGTTTAGTAAATGCCTCTGAACAGACAAATTTATCCTGTCCGGACTTTCAGAAGGCGTTTGAACATATAAAGCTATAAAATCGGTATTGTACCGGGATGCGAGCCTTGCGGTACGACGTATGATATGTCTCGGCGTTTTCTCGTTACTGCTTATACATGCAAGGTACAATTCCCTGTGAATCGCTTTTTCTTCCGGGATTACCTCTGTTTCAACTTTCTTCTCAACCCTGAATGCAACCTCCTTAAGAGCTAATTCTCGTAATTGAAGAATATTTTCAGTCTTAAAAAAATTACTAAGAGCGGTTTGTATTTTCTCTGCCTTATATATTTTCCCGGCTTTTAAGCGATTGATAAGTTCCTCAGCTGTCAAGTCAATATTGACAACCTCATCCGCTTCCTCTAAAACCTTATCAGGAATACGTTCCTTTACTTCAATTCCGGCTATACCTTTAATATCCTCATTCAGGCTCTCAATATGTTGAATATTAACAGCAGATATAACATTAATACCAGCCTCTAAAAGATCCATTACGTCTTGCCAGCGCTTCTCATTTCGGCAACCACCTACGTTGGTATGTGCAAGTTCATCAACTATTACCAACTCTGGATGCAACTGAAGGATAGCATCCAAATCCATTTCTTCAAGCTCTTTTCCCTTGTAAAATATCTTCTTACGAGGAATAACAGGCAATCCCTTTAACTGTGCTTCTGTACCGGCACGTCCATGTGTTTCAACATAACCTATTTGTACATCAATTCCATTGTCCAACATTTCATGAGCTTCCTGCAACATTTTATATGTTTTACCAACACCGGCAATCATCCCGATATAGATTTTAAAAGCACCTCTTTGTGAGCGTTTTATAAGACTTAAGAAATGACGTACATTTTCTTCTTTAGTTGCCATTTTATTTATGTAAGATTTAGTATTCAGCACCAAGTTTACAAATTTAAAATGATTTTATTGCTTTGTATTAATAGTCAGTCCAGAAACGCTTATCAAACAAAAGCAACACACCAAAAATTTCCAGTCGCCCAACAAGCATGAGAGCCGAAAGAATCCATTTTGCCGCATCTGGCAGAGCAGCCCATGAAAAGACCGGTCCAAAAGCTCCCAGTCCTGGTCCGACATTACCTATTGCAGATATAACAGTACTAAATGATTCCGTCAAACCAACTCCAAAGCACATCAGCAATGTCCAACCTATAAATATGCATATTAAGTATGTAACAAAAAATGTATATACTAATGCCGATGTTTGTACTGGAACTTGACCGTTATTAATATGAACTGGCAGAACAGCTCTCGAATGCAACATTTGCCTGAACTGGTTCCTTATATTCTGAAACATGATTAATAAACGTAAATTTTTAACACCACCACTGGTTGAACCAGTACAGCCACCGGATATCATAGCCCAGATAAGAAGCATCCATGTAAATGGTGGCCATAAATTATAATCATCTGTTGCAAACCCACACGATGTATGAGTAGTAGCTACCTGAAATAAAGCCTTACGAAATGCAGTTTCGATATCATAATAATCTGTTATAACTAATGCAAATGCTATTATTACAGTAAGAATTGCTATAGACGCCAGAAACCAGTGTAATTCTCCATCCTTTAATAATTTCTTATATTTCCCATTCAAAGCAAAATAATATAAAGAAAAATTTATACCTGATAAAATCATAAATATAGATATAACATATTCTATATACGGTGAGTTCCAATAAGATATGCTATCTTGTTTGGTAGAGAAACCACCTGTTGCCGTAGTAGCAAACGCCTGACACAATGCGTCAAACAAATTCATTCCACCCAACATCAATAATACAACCTCCAATAAAGTTAGTCCGATATAAATAAGCCACAGGTAGCGTGCCATAACCTTAATTTTAGGATGGATTTTATCATGTGTCACTCCTGTTGCCTCAGACAAGAAAAGCTGCTGGCTACTACCACTAAATAATGGAAGCAATGCTATGGTAAAAAGAACTATACCAAGACCTCCGATCCATTGCGTAAAACTGCGCCAAAAAAGTAATCCATGAGGTAATGATTCTATATCATTTAATATTGTAGCTCCTGTTGTTGTGAAGCCTGACATGGTTTCGAAGAAAGCATCGGTAACCGAGGGTATATATCCACTTAAATAGAAAGGTAACATACCTAGAAGCGTAAATAATATCCAGGAGATACTTACGATGCAATATCCATCACGTCTGGAAACTATGTTACTTTTACGGTTGCCAGCAAGTATCATCACTCCACCAATACCTATATTTATTAATATTGCCCAAACAAAACAGATATAGCTACTTTCATGATAAATAGCTGATATACCAGCGCAGATCGCAAATAATCCGGCTTCAACTAAAACTAGTATTCCTAAAACATAAGAAACCGTTCTAAAATTAATCAGACCATCTTTCTTATTTTTGAATGATAACGAATTTGTTTGATAAATATCTTCCATATATAACATCTTTTACAGCCTTACAGACAAAACACATGCCACAGAAGCAGCTCATATTATAATGCACTAATTGACAAACAATTATAAAAATCCATTCTTCATAAAAATAAGTTACCCTTCTCATTATGATAGGCATATATCTCCATAATGAGAAGGGTAACACTGATCGGTTATTAAAATCCCAGGCTAAATCCCGCTAAAAGGTAGGTACGATCGTACACAGGTGCTACAATAACTTGTATAAAAACAGGAACTGAAAACTTATCTGTAACCTTAACATCCTTATTGGCCTTTAAAGAAATGTCTGTAAATGCCGCCTTATTATGATAATATCCTTTCCAAGGTGTGAACCCCATTGCAGGAGTAAGAGTTATATCTGCCGGCAATGAAATTGGATATGACGCATTAATATAGGTAGAACCTTGAAGTTTTCCCTCCTCATTTTTATCTGCTCCAGCAAACATTGTGCTCCATGAAAGAATCAAAGGAAAAGATTTCCCCAAGCAATAGACTAAAGTTCCTTCAAAAAAATGAGCATCTTTATAGTGTCCATACGGTTGATTTACTCCAGACCACCAATAATCTGATACAGTTATGGAGAAATTATTTAATGAATAACTCAAATTTATATCAAACTCTTTAGCGGGAGATTCAACGTTCCATCTACTTAATGTCTGACTCCCCCATACGTTAATACTAAAGCCAGCATACCCTAAAGTTAAAGATGGCTGTATCGAAAAGCCTGAATTCTGATCAGCACCACGCCAAATATAATCAGAAACAAAATCCGCCTTACCACTAACAGTGAATTTACCCTGAGCGTACGTTTTAGATGGGAATAAGAGTATAACAGCACCAATTACAGCAACTAATGTTTTTATAATCATACTTTTATAATTATATTAATGTATAAAATATCCTTGTTTCATTTTATAATACATGTATTGTCTCAGCCAGTCCATCTCCTGGTTTCTGTATCTACAATCTTTTGCAGATACAGAAAATCATAGAAGAAAAAGATGGTTGAAAGTATATTAAAAGAAACCTGCTATTTATCTGCCTATAGTCGGATTAGCTTCTTCCATTGCTATATTAAGTTTTAAAACATTAATTTTAGCCGGACCGAATATGCCTAACAATGGTTTTTCTACCATTTTATCTACGATAACTTTAACATCCGATTCATTCATCCCTCTGGCCTCTGCGACACGCTTTACCTGTACATACGCACATTCAGGTGTTATGTCTGGATCCAGACCAGAAGCGCTTGCTGTAACCATTTCTGCAGGAACATCCTCACGCTTCAAATAGGGATGATGAATCAGAAATGTATCAATTCGTGCTTCTACCTCTGCTAGATATTCCTCGTTGGTAACTCCCTTATTACTACCAGCAGAGCTTGTACCGTCATATCCGTCACCGGCACATGAGGGTCTGCCCCAGAAGAACACATCTTTAGTAAAGACTTGTCCTACGTTTGCTACCCCAACAATTTTACCGTTAAGTTTTACCGTTTCAGCATTGCCGCCCTCTCCAGGAGCAGCAAACTGTGCGAAAATCCATAATACCAATATATAACATACCGAAAAGAACACACAAAACACCAAGGTAATCCGAATTGATTTCATTAAATTTTTCATAATTGTCTTTTTTATTATTAGAAGAATAATCCTACAAAAAAATCTATAAGTTTGATCCCCACGAAGGGTGCAATAATACCACCTACCCCATAGATAAGAAGGTTTCTGCGAAGTAAGGCACTAGCTCCTATCGGCTTATATTCAACACCCTTAAGAGCCAATGGTATCAGAATAGGTATAATGACCGCATTGAATATGATAGCAGAAAGGATAGCACTTTCAGGACTATGCAATCCCATAATATTAAGTGCACCCAGTTGTGGAACAGAAACCATAAACAATGCAGGGATGATAGCAAAGTACTTGGCTACATCATTTGCAATAGAAAATGTAGTAAGCGTACCACGAGTCATAAGCAACTGTTTGCCTATTTCTACAATCTCGATAAGCTTTGTCGGATCATTATCAAGGTCGACCATGTTGCCAGCTTCTTTTGCAGCCTGAGTACCGCTATTCATAGCTACACCTACATTAGCCTGTGCAAGAGCCGGTGCATCGTTTGTTCCGTCACCCATCATAGCGACCAGTTTACCGGCGGCCTGTTCCTTCTTAATGTAGTTCATTTTGTCTTCCGGTTTAGCTTCTGCTATAAAATCGTCCACACCAGCCTTCCCTGCTATATACTTTGCAGTCAGTGGATTGTCACCTGTTACCATTACCGTCTTTACACCCATCTTACGCAAGCGTTCAAAACGTTCCTCTATACCAGGTTTGATAATGTCTTGCAATTCGATAACTCCTGCTATTTTCTTGTCAATGCACACTACCAGCGGAGTACCGCCATTGCCGGTAATTCGCTTGATGATTTCTTCTATTTCCTCAGGAAATTCATTTCCTGCTTCGCTTACAATATTACGAATGGCATCAAATGCTCCTTTCCTTATTTGCGTTCCATCCTTTAAATTTATTCCTGAACATTTTGTTTCAGCCGTAAATTTGATCATGTGAGCTCCTTCTGTGTTCAGATTACGCATACGCAATCCTTGTTCACGGCCTAACTCTATGATAGATTTTCCTTCCGGTGTATCATCGGAAGCAGAAGACAACATACACGCTTCTATAAAACTACGTTTATCAAAGCCTTCAACCGGGAAAAAATCTGTAGCTTTACGGTTACCGATTGTAATGGTTCCAGTCTTATCAAGCAGAAGTGTATCTACATCACCGGCCGTTTCAACAGCTTTACCTGATTTAGTAATTACATTTGCCCGTAGTGCACGGTCCATCCCGGCAATACCAATTGCAGAAAGCAAGCCACCGATCGTAGTAGGTATCAGACAAACGAAAAGTGAAAGGAATGCTGCAATAGTAATAACGGTATTAGAATAGTCTGCCATTGGCTTAAGCGTGATACAAACAACAAGGAATACCAATGTAAATACGGCCAGAAGAATAGTAAGCGCAATCTCATTCGGTGTTTTCTGACGACTCGCTCCCTCTACCAGCGCAATCATCTTATCCAGAAAACTTTCACCGGGTTGCGTGGTTACAACTACCTTAATATGGTCTGAAAGGACTTTCGTTCCCCCTGTTACAGAACTCTTGTCGCCACCAGCTTCACGAATTACAGGAGCAGATTCACCAGTGATGGCACTCTCATCGATAGATGCCAGGCCCTCTATTATTTCACCGTCAGCAGGAATAACATCACCAGCTTCACACTCAAATATATCACCTTTTTTAAGCTGTGAGCTGCTTACAGTCTTTACTTTATCGTTTACAATAAGTTTTGCAGGAGTTTCTTCACGAGTCTTACGCAAACTGTCAGCCTGAGCTTTGCCTCGAGCTTCTGCAATTGCTTCTGCAAAATTAGCGAATAATAAGGTCAGGAAAAGTATTATAAATACCCACAGGTTGTAAACAAATGAACCTTGTGATGTGCTGAATGCAGAATATCCAGTAACGAACAACATAATTACAGTCGACACTTCCACTGTAAACATAATAGGATTCTTTATCATTATATTCGGATTCAGCTTGACAAACGACTGCTTCAAACTATCTATAACCTGCTCCTTTTGAAACAATGACGTATTTTGATTCTTTGAATTCATATCTTACAATTTTTATTTATAAGTTGACAAGAATACAAGCTTTTTTAGCGCAAAAGCTCTACTTGCCAGCTCACATTTTGTTATTTAAATTACAATGAAAAATGTTCTGCAATTGTACTTAATGCTTGTGCGGGAAAAAACGACAAAGCTGCGACAATGAATATAACTGCAAATGTCATGACCCCGAATGTTACAGTATCCGTTTTAAGAGTTCCGGCACTTTCCGGTATATATTTCTTTTGTCCTAGAAGACCTGCTATTGCAACCTGCCCGATAATAGGGACGAACCGGCTCAATATTAATACAATACCACATGATACATTCCAGAACCAGGTATTATCACCAAGTCCCTCAAACCCAGAGCCATTATTGGCTGCACAAGATGTAAACTCATACAACATTTCTCCCAGTCCATGAAAGCCAGGATTATTCAGCCACCCACCCTCACTTTCTACAAATGCGGGAGCATGAACATAGAGATATGCAGCAAGAGCAGTACCGACAAGTATAACGAACGGATGAAGAAGTGCAACTATCGAAGCTATTTTCATTTCTTTTGCTTCAACTTTATGACACATAAACTCCGGAGTACGTCCTACCATCAATCCACTTATGAATACTGCTATGATAATGAATGTAAAATAGTTCATCCAACCTACTCCTACCCCACCAAACCATGTATTAATTTGCATATTAAGCATTTCAATCATACCAGACAGCGGCATTGTAGAATCGTGCATACCGTTTACAGAACCATTAGATGTAACAGTCGTAACGACACTCCAGAGACCAGTTGCACCGGCACCAAGACGAATCTCTTTACCTTCCATAGCTCCACCGTCCTGCGCTATACCCATTGCATCAAGTCTTGAGTTACCTCCCATCTCCTGAAATACATTGATACATACACCTATAAGGAATGCAACAAGCATCACACCATATATGCTATAACCTAATTTTCTACGCTCCACATAGAAACCAAATGCAAATACCATTGCCATAGGAATAATAAGAATGGAGCAACACTCTGTCATGTTAGATAAATAAGTAGGATTTTCCAACGGATGTGAAGAGTTGACACCATAATATCCCCCACCATTCGTTCCGAGCTGCTTGATAGGAACAACAGCTGCAGCAGGTCCCTGCGATATAGTCTGAGAATTACCTTCGAGAGTAGTTATTTCTATTTTGCCATCAAATCCCATAGGAATACCCTGTGTTATAAGGATAAAACCAACCACAAGCGATAATGGAAGAAGGATACGCGTACAGCTCAGCACAAGATACTTCCAAAAGTTACCTATCGTTTGGGTTGTTTTTTCACCGAGAGCTTTCATGATGCCTGCCATCGCAGCCATACCAGTAGCTGCTGTAATAAATTGGAATAACATAATGACAAACAATTGGGTGAAGTATGTAAGATTAGTTTCACCACTATAATGTTGTTCATTACAGTTTACCATAAAAGAAATGCAAGTATTGAAAGCCTGATGTGCCGTTTGTCCGATGTTTCCATCCAGATTTAAAGGCAAGTAACCTTGCACGACAAGTAAAATTATACCCCATACAAACCAAAATGCATTAACTACAAGCAAAGCTCTCAAAAATTGTTTCCAGTTCATTTCTTCTTCCGGATTGATTCCTGAAAGCCGGAAGATTAAATTTTCTACTGGTTTCATGAAATCACTCCAAACCTTTTTTCCCTTGTAAACTTTTGCAATATATTTTCCTAATGGATAGCTTAATGCCACCATTAAAACGATTTGCGCTATGACACCTAATATTTCTGTATTCATACTTTAATTATTTTTTAGTAGACAGTTGCAATACATTGTCAATTCATTATCTAGAAATTTTCCGGTTTAACCAAGACATACATCAAATAGCCAAACATGATAAGGCTCACAATAAATAATACCGTGTACATAAATCTTTTCTCCTTTTCATCCTAAATGTTTTCAAACCAATCAATACATTTCTCAAATAACCAAAAGCAGCTCATACCTATCAGCATGCAGACTACAAAACCAATTGTAAATAGTTCCATCATTTTTTATGTTTAAAATTCATTCTTAGCAATACAACAGGTATGCCAAAGGGAGAACAGTTTACATAACAATCTGTATATTAATACATTAAATAAATAAAACCAGATATAAAATACCATTCCAACTTTCTCAATTTGATAAATTGATCTTATTATTGTGATATGATACCTAATACTCAGACTGATAGAAATGACAAAGAAGAGCACATTGAATGGATGTTATCAATGGAGAAAAAAATAAAGCCGTCAGAAAGTATGAACTGCACTTCTGTGTAGCAAGAACTTTCTAACGGCTTTATTTATATATAAGATATATCTGCCTCTAATATATACCAACTTGACTATATATCGAGAGTGATAGATTCGCTAGTATGTTCATTATATTTAATTGTACTTTTCAAACCAAATATTATTGAGAATCAATATCTTTTATGTAAAAGGAATTAGAAGACATACTAAAATTCTACGACCTTATCTATTTTCAATATTCTACCGCTTTCTCCATCTACCAGTTTATACTGTATCTGTCGGGTTCCGCCAGTCGGATTAGCATTACTGTCGCCTTCTTTGTAGACTGGAAAACGTTGGCAAAATGTATTTTCCACGATAGCCATCTCATCATGTCCCATATAGCCCTTGTTTACTTCGTTGTTTTCAGAGATCTCGGGCAAATATACCTGACTTACCGATTTTCCATTGTTTACAGAGTATCCAATTAATTTACCGTAGCTTCCACTACCATCCGATGTCAGATAGATAAATACCTCCGGATAGCTGTCAACATTCAAATCACCTATCTCAGCATTTACAATCGTATATCCGGTTATATCATGATACAATGTTTCGTTGGATACGCTTAATCCGGAAGGCTGAATTATAAGGCTGTCACCTTTGGTACTTACCATAAAAGAAATTTTGCTTCCAGGATACGTCAGTTCTTTATTGAAGCCTTCTTCACTTACCTCCTGTTTCGTAATATTCATATCTTCTTTCGCTGTAGTATCAGAAGCACTGCCTTTCTCATTCTTATTGAATGAACAAGACATCAGCAAAGCACATAACACAAATGAACTTATTTTCTTCATAATTCTCTTGATTTTATAATAGTAAAATATTTTTATTAATAACTCATCTTATATCATTACATATTTGCTGGATTTCATTAATAAGTCTTGAAACATGAAACCCGTCACACACAGCATGGTGGACCTGGATAGAAAGAGGAATAAGGTATTTATCATCTTGCTGAAAGTACTTTCCATAAGTAAAGATTGGCAACAAATAAGTTCCATCCGCAAATATATTCAAATTGAAACCAGTAAACGTAGCCCAGGGCAATGAAGATATAGGAAAAGTATTAGCTGGCGTATCAGGTTTGGCATCTATACCGTAATTACCGCCAAACATTTCAATATCCCGTTCATAGTTTGAAAGAAAAGCTATAAGATCATCATTCCACTCCGTCCACAGATTGGAAAAGGTTTCATTCTCCTCATGAAAAACAGTATAACACGGCAGTAAGGTATCCCACACTCCCAAGTCCCCTTTGTCATTGATTGCTGTTCGAAACTCTTCATGATTATTTACCGCTTTTGTCAATACATAAATCAAAAGAGGATAAAGTTTCGAACGACTTTTGTTTTTAAACGCTATAATCCCGGAGATATCTATGTTTACAGTAATGCTATATGTACACCGTATCTGACTGAAATAATGATCAAAATACGGCTTTCTTTTCCAAGTATCTTTATCTATAAGTTTAAACATAATTATTCTTTTTAATTGCTTTATTCTTAAAGGACTAAATATTCCTCAATCATATTCTTGAGCTAATCCGGCAACAAAAACCACCTTTTATATCTTACCCCATACGAATCATCATTACAGTCTCCAAATTTTACCCTAATATACATACAATATATTCATTAAGCAAAAATTCTCCACTGTCCAATATATAAAAATTATACCGTATACTGAACTAAGTGCTAAATACTATCATGGAAAATGAAAAGTTCTTATTACAACCATTTTATGAATTAGAAAACGCATCAGCTACAATGTAGTAATATTTATTACTCTTAACGACGTACTATCCACTCCTTATAAAATAAACATCAAACAAATATACTCCTTTTTTTAACCTCAAAAAAATGGTTTCATAGCTTAGGCAATCACTTCAAGTTTAAGTTCCTTAGTCCGTTCTTCCACAAGCCTTCTCCATAAATGGGAATCCTGTAATTTACTAGCCGGAATTTTATCTACATATCGTTCTAGGAAATCAATGCAATACAGATTGTTTTCAGTCCAAAGATCTATCAATTCCGACCAATCCCATTGATCAATAAATTTATCAATAAGTCTATGTGTAAAATTGAGGCTTCCATTATTAGATAACTCCGACCAATCTCAATAATCTCTAAAAAGTTCTAAACATTCCTCAGTTAAAATGGTTTCACAGTTAGTCTTTGACAGTTCTTTCCAATCGATAAACTGCTCAAATTTTTCCAGCATTACAGGTGTCCATAAAATGCTATTATTATTAGAAATTTCTTTCCAATCCACCTTATTTTTATATTTTTCAAGCATTTGTTCTGTCCATTGAAAATCACCTGACAACTCTTTCCATGCTGAATCATTAAGAACCTTTTCCATAAATTCGTTTGTAAGTTTCTTTTTTGTCATATTTTTAACATCTATAATAATTTCCCAACTTACATTTATCTACATAATTTACCAATACATTATTTGTAATATTGTAAAAATATAAAAAGGCTTCCCCATAGTTCACATTTTGCATTAGACAGTAATAAAAAGTAGAGAGAAGCATTGATTCATTTATCATCTTGCATTTTTTATCATAATATATAAATGCTCTAACCGAACTATAGGTTGCCCCAAATATGTTGACGTATTATATCCATTGTTTCTCACCCAGTCTACTACCCTATTTCTTTGCTGACTAGGATAGTATAATGACAGTATTTTTTTATTCTTCAACAAATTCCAGCTACTCCAAACATTATTTTCAGTAACGACTTCTTGTTTTGTTATCCCAAGAGCAAAAGCTACAATACTTGTTTGAAGGTCTCCCTTTCCTTCAACAGGTTCAAGAAGAAGATACTGCTTAATACCATCAATCATTCTTTTTAGTGATAAGAGATCAAGGGTCAATCCAAGTTCATTGATTTCTATAATTTCAGCTACCGCTTGTCTCAATATATTATTATCATCCTGATTTTCTTCATGAAATTCATCAATGAGACCTAATTTCTTTAATCTCCACAATGTTTGAAATCTTAGAGCCTCAATTGAATTCTTCATAGCTAGTGCTGCTTTTCTTTTTTGATTCTTGTTTTTTACCATAACCTATCAATTTAAAATTCTTGAGGCAAAATTATTGTTGAGATATGCAAAAAGGCTGCACATCTGATAAAATTCTTAAAACTTTCTCTATATTTGTAGATATGCAGAGATATCGCATACCTCATATATATCTTTGCAGAAGAGAGTTTCACACCATAAAAGTTTTTCATTTCATACTGATTGCAGATAACAGAATGCTTCACGAAACAAATAAGAATCCTGAAGTGATATATCAAATGAGATGTTATAAAAATTTCATCGAAAAATACAGTTCTGAACTACTTGAATATTACAAGAAAGTATTCGATGTCAAAGTACAATTAGGTTTGCCTGTTCCTAAAACTGTACCTACATCTATAAATCCAATTCCAGAACTTATCATCTTCGACCGCTGGATAAAGTCGACAAGTAAAAGAGATATTCACCGACAACGTATTTACGATTTACTTAAACGGAATGATATACGATATAAAGTTATTACAAATATTTAAACTCATTTATGTTTATGTATAATAAAGATATGGACTATAAAGAATACAAAAATAAGATTATCCAGAATATGCCTGATTTCAATTATCACGGCATGTGGAAAGGTTCCATAAAAAAACACATTCTCGGCAACCCGAAAACTCAAATCGAAAAAGTAGATATTATAAATAAGTACTCTATTTTACCCGATGTAATGCCGATAGATTCAGAGACCTTACATCTACATACACACGCTCATCATCTAAATTCTTCACAAATAATGTGTTACAATTTTTTCAGGCCCATTATAGGAGAATATGACAAATCGATAAAAATGTATCAAAATTCTGAATTATTATCCCTACTTATAGAAAGACTAATTAAAAAACCAATATCAACAAATAACAGTCATGATTGTTATTGTAATTTCGAATATATAGAAAGTTCTAAAGAGAATACAAACTTCGATTTTTATTTTAAATCAACCAACACAGAAGTCTTCTTTGAAATAAAATATTCAGAACAGTATTTTTCAAGAAAAAGTTCTTCAAAAAAAGCTTCAGAGCAATATGAAAAAGTATATCGACCTATGATAAACAATGCAAAAGATATGCTAAACATAGAAGCCATTAATGAATACAATTTCAACAATAAATACTATCAATTATTCAGAAATGCAATTCGAGCGAACAGAAATCGATATGTACTTTTTGTATGTCCGAAAGCTCACAACTTCCTAATAAATCAGTTCAATGATTTTTCTGATAACTTTCTAAGCAAAGATGGCAAAGAAAGAATTATGCTAATAACTTGGGAAAAGATAATTGAAGTAGCAAAGACATTAAACATTAGAACTGAATACTTTGAAAAAAGGTATTTAGAGTTTCTGTAACATAGAAAAAATATCAAAATGAAAATTCTTCATCTCTCAGATACACACAACAAACATAGACAGTTGACTGACCTGCCGGATGCAGATGTTTTTGTACATTGTGGAGATTTTACAGATAACGGAACAGAAGAGGAAGTTCTTGATTTTCTGAATTGGCTTATTGAGCTACCATATCCTCATAAAATATTCATCACAGGGAACCATGATATTTGCTTATGGGAAGCAACAAGCATTGAAGAACTTCCTGATAATATTCATTTTTTACAAGACTGTTACTGTGAAATTAATGGATTTAAGTTTTTTGGCTTAGCTTACAACCATCCAGAAAGTTTAATACCTCACAACATTGATATATTACTAACCCATGAACCTCCTTTCATGATACTTGATGAAAGTAATGGCATTCATTGGGGTAATAGCGCCATAAAAAGTGCTGTATTCAAAGTAAGCCCACGATATCATTTATTTGGACACAGTCATGAAAGTTTTGGCAATTTAGAGTTAAAAGGTATCAATTTCTATAATGGGGCTATACTTGATAACAATAATGTCATAAATCAACGGCCTAAAGTTATTACTTTATAAATATACAAGTATTCATATCTATACGATACAATATTCTTGTCTTTATTTCGTAATACCTACAATGAAAAAAATGACGAGGCTATTATCATAAAAACAAATGAAACTTATACCTTTGAAGAAAGTTTGTATAAAAATATCTTAGAATAAGGAGAATCTGGAAATGAAAAAAGAACTTCTGCATTCTTGTCCAGAACTGATTGACTACATCAATGAAACAGGTTTTCTGCCCTTGCTGAGCATGGGCATCAACGGATGGTCGGCCGAAGAAGTAGTAGACGAAGACTGCCAGTACACCCGTCTGCCCGATGGTGGATGGGAATGGCCACTTTGGGAATGGAAAGGTGCCATCCTGCAGGAAAGCGGTTGCGCATACGGTAAGTTTTTCAAAGACAAAGCCGCTTTCATCAGCCGTGAATGGTGGCCTGACTTTTGCAATTACCGCCGAAGTGTCTACCCATATCCGAAAGCAGGAAGCATCGAAGAGAGTATCCTCGATGTATTAAAAAACGAAGGAAGCCTGATAACCCGCGAGCTGCGTGCTGCGTGCGGATTCACGGGACCAAAGATGCGGAGCCGTTTCGATGCATATATCACCCGTCTGGAAATGGGCGGCTACATCGTTACAGAAGACTTTATTTATCCCCGCGATCGCCACGGGAGAGAATACGGATGGGGATGGTCACTGCTCACAACGCCGGAAACACTCTTCGGAAGAGAGGCTTGTCATCCCGACCGCACCCCACAAGAATCACGCGAACGGATGCTCAGTCAATTCAAAAAGATTCTACCGGATGCCTCCGAAAAGATATACGATATCTTACTTAAATAAAGAAGGAAAACAACTAACGATATTACCCTATGAAAATCATTCTGGCCATCGACTCATTCAAAGGCTGCCTTACATCAGAAGAAGTAGAAACAATTTTCTCCCAAGCCTTGTCATCCCGCGGCATGACAGTCCGCTCACTACCCATGTCCGACGGAGGAGAAGGCATGCTTGAAGCCTTCATCTCTGCCCTGCACGGAAAAATTATCCAGGCCGAAGTACACGATCCTCTGATGCGCCCCATCCTTGCCAGTTACGGCATTGCACCCGACGGAACAGCTGTCATAGAAACAGCCAAGGCATGCGGTCTTACGCTGATGACAGCCGAAGAACGAAATCCACTGGTAGCTACAACCTATGGAGTGGGCGAACTCATTGCCCATGCCTTACATCAAGGCTGTAAAAAGTTTATCATCGGACTGGGAGGAAGCGGAACCAGCGATGCCGGAAGAGGAATGCTTCGGGCACTAACCGATATATTCGCTCCCCATGGAACAATAGACGATGTACTTACCAACCACACAGCCGGATGCCAGTTTACCTTAGCCAGCGATGTACGCAATCCGCTTTATGGAAAAGAAGGAGCAGCCTTTACCTTTGGTCCCCAGAAAGGAGCTACTCCCGAAATGGTAGAAGAACTAGACCGCCAAGCCCGGCTGTTTGCCGATCAGTCTGCCCGCCATATGGGAAAAGACACATCACAACAACCCGGTGCCGGAGCAGCAGGAGGTCTGGGGTACGCTTTCATGCAATATCTCAGCGCAAGCGTATGTTCAGGAGCCGATTTATTACTCGACCTTATAAGATTCGATGAGCTTCTGAAAGATACCGACCTCGTCATCACCGGCGAGGGACACGCCGACAGCCAGACTCTTATGGGAAAGCTTCCCGAACGAGTAATGCGACGGGCTCAAAAATATCAGGTTCCGATATGGCTGGTAGCCGGACAGACCGATGACGCAGAAAAACTTATCACAGCCGGATTTACCCGGGCAGATAAACTTACCCCTGAAGGATTAGCTCTTCACGAAGCTATCAAGCCAGAAATTACCAGACAAAATATATATCGCTGGGTCTGCCAAAACCTCTAAGGAAATATCCATCAGAACCTTTACATTCATTATGAAAACAACACACTTGCTTTACACATCTGCCTTCCTGGCAATGACACCTCTTGCAGTATTTCCTCAGGGAAATCAGTCACGGCCTAATCTCGTTTTCATCATGGCCGACCAGTTTCGGGGCGACGCCTTAGGATGTATGCAAAAAGAGCCGGTACAAACCCCTAATCTCGACAAGCTGGCCGAAGAAGGTATTCTTTTCACCGAAGCCATCAGCAGCTATCCGGTGTCATCTCCGGCCCGTGCCATGCTCATGACAGGAATGTACCCCACTGCAAACGGTGTAACCGGCAACTGCAATTCCGACAATACCCCTTACCGGGTAGAACTATCTGCCGAAGCCATCTGCTGGAGTGATGTACTGAAACAAGCAGGATACTCCACAGCTTACATCGGTAAATGGCATCTCGATGCTCCTCACCCGCCCTACATTGACACATACAACAATCGCGGAAAAGTAGCATGGAACGAATGGTGCAGTCCCGAACGCCGCCACGGATTCGACCAGTGGATTGCCTATGGAACCTACGACAACCATCTGAAACCGATGTACTGGGATACAGAAGCATCCAGAGAAGACTTTTATTACGTCGACCAGTGGGGACCGTCTTATGAGGCCGACCGTGCCATTGAGTTTATCCGCAAGGAAAGCAGCCAGTCCGACCAGCCGTTTGCCTTAGTCGTTTCCATGAATCCGCCACATACCGGATACGAACTTGTCCCCGACTCATTCAAGCAACGCTATGCCCATATCGATGTAAAGGCACTGGCATCCCAGAAACCATATATACCCGCCAAAGGAACTCCCGAAGGAGATTATTTCCGCACACATATCCGCAACTATTACGCCTGCATCACCGGAGTAGACGAAAATGTAGGACGTATCATCCGCACACTGAAAGAATGTGGAGTATTCGACAATACCCTTATCATCTTCAGTTCCGACCATGGCATATGCATGGGCGGACACGGTATCGAAGGCAAAAACGTTTTCTACGAAGAATCCATGCGAATCCCGATGATATGCTGCTGGAAAAACAAACTGCATCCGCAGCAAACCGACCTGCCCGTAGCTTTTGCCGATCTTTGTCCTACGATGCTTTCACTCATGGGAATGAAAGACCAAATACCTTCAACCGTACAATCCTACGACTGGAGCCAGCACTTCCTGCAAGAGAAAATACATACTCCCCAGGAAACCATTCAACCCTATTATTATTGCGTTCCTTCCGACCCGACATCCGGCAAACGAGGCATCCGTACTTCCCGATACACCTATGTAGTAGCATTCGAAAAAGGGAAGAAAACGCAAACCTGGCTTTACGACCGGAAAAACGATCCCGATCAGCTACATAACCTAGCAAGCCGTAAGCCTTCACTTTGCGACTCCTTAAACCAGAAACTCTTATTATGGCTCGAACAGACACACGATCCGTTCAGCTCTTACCTAAAACCATAAATTATGAAAAAAATCGTATTAACACTGCTGACATTCTTCTTCACATGTAACCTGAGCAGTGCCTATGGCACAGAAATCCAGTTACCCAAACCAGCTCCACACCAGATAAAATGGCACGAAGCCGAACTGGGAGTAGTTTTCCATTACGACCTGCATGTATTCGACGGACAAGTGTACGGTCAGGGAAACAACCGCATCAATCCAATTGAAGATTACAACATCTTCCATCCCGACAAGCTGGACACCGACCAGTGGATACAAGCAGCCAAAGCAGCCGGAGCCAAATTTGCCATCCTTACAGCCACACACGAAACAGGTTTCGGACTCTGGCAAAGCGATGTAAACCCATATTGCCTGAAAGCAATAAAATGGCGCGATGGCAAAGGCGACATTGTACGCGATTTTGTAAACTCCTGCCGCAAATACGGCCTGCAGCCGGGCATCTACATAGGTATCCGATGGAACTCCCTGCTGGGCATCCATAATTTTAAGGCCGAAGGCGAGGGAGAATTTGCCCGCAACCGTCAGGCATGGTACAAACGCTTGTGCGAAAAAATGGTGACAGAACTCTGTACCCGTTACGGAGATTTATTCATGATCTGGTTCGACGGAGGAGCCGACGATCCCCAAGGTCTGGGACCCGACGTAGAACCTATCGTCAACCAATACCAACCCGACTGCCTGTTCTACCACAATGTCAACCGGGCAGACCTGCGCTGGGGAGGATCAGAAAGCGGAACCGTAGGCTATCCCTGCTGGTCGAGCTTTCCTTATCCATACAGCCACAGCAATGCCACCGACGGGATAACCGACCACAACCAGCTGCTGGCCCACGGCGATCCTGAAGGAAAGTTCTGGGTTCCTGCCATGGCCGATACCCCTTTGCGCGGTTATAACGGACGGCACGAGTGGTTCTGGGAGCCGGGCGACGACGACAAGGCCGTTTACCCGTTGGAAAACCTGATGGAGATGTACGAAAAATCCGTAGGCCGCAATGCTACTCTGATGGTAGGACTGACACCCAATCCCGAAGGACTGATACCCGATGGTGATGTACACCGGCTGCAAGAATGGGGAAATGAAATACAACGGCGTTTCGGAACTCCCCTGGCACAAACCTCCGGAAAAAATAAAAAGAAATTGTCAATAACTTTCGATAAGCCGCAACGTGTAAACTACTACCAGATACAGGAAGACATAACCGAAGGCGAACACATCCGTGCCTACCGCATAGAAGCCTTGATCAATGGCAAATGGACCACAGTAGCCAAAGGCAGTTCGGTAGGACACAAACGCATCGAAGCCTTTCCAGAAGTCGAAGCACAAGCCTTTCGTCTGATTGTAGAACAGTGTGTATCTACACCCCTCATCCGAAACTTCAGCATCTATCATGTCACTGCCCAGTCAGACAGACAGTAACATACCCGGTCTATCAAACAGACTACCTTTGTCTATCCACACACTTTTCATGTCGTTAATTTTATGTTTCCTCTGTCCATAAAACATGTGACAGAGGAAACATTTTTTTTATTTTCCTTTGTGATAAAATAAATTTAACCCATTTAGCTAAAAAAAACTAAAAACAGTCCGGCTTTATTACAATCACACAAGGCGTTACAACATTAATCAAAAGACTCTTACGTCTTTATTATTTACCAGCCTAATCAAAGAGTCTGTAGGCATTAAACTAAACCGATTATGAAAAGACAGAGATTAAACAGACACATGTTATTCCCGATGCTGACAGTCATCATGCTTCTATCTGCCAGCCACATTTGCGCCCAGCGTAACTTCAGTCTTTTTGGCAAAGACGTATCAGTAGGCGTACGGGCCGGAATTACATACAGCGAGATCAGTAAAAGCAACTACAGCGATGGAAAAATAGGATGGCTGATTGGTGCAGACCTGGAAATACCCGTCGAAAAAGTTTCCGAAAACTTCTTTATCCAACCCTCTCTTCTGTTCCTTTCCAAAGGGGACAAATGTTCCAAATCGAGTAATGTAGGCGATGGAGATGTCGCTACCGTAGAGACAACAGAAAACGCTATCTTCCTGGAAATACCTGTCATGGCAGGATATCGCCTCAACATAGCAGAAAATTTCAATCTGACCTTCAATGCCGGTCCGTATTTTGCCTTTGGCCTGGGAGGAAAATCCAAGCTGGGAATGGATAGCGGCCTATGGGGCAGCTCGATTGGAGGAGGCTATGAGATCAATACATTCGACTCCATGAAAAGATTCGATTTCGGTATCGGTCTGGGAATCGGTTTCGAAATACTCCAGTCATGGAGCATAGGCATGAACTACGATTTAGGTTTCGTACCCGTTGTTGACGGCGGCGGAAAACACAGAGCACTCCTGCTCTCTGTTGGCTATAAGTTCTGATATACAAAACTATTCATACTTTAAACCCAACAACTATTATGAAGAAGTGGATTTTATTTATCTGGTTGTTTTGTATGCAACTTCTGGCAGTTCATGCAGAAAACGAATACTATACCATATTCAAGGTAGGAAGCAACATCTGCACGCCTGTTACACTGAAAACGCCATACGGCAACTACACCATCCATACGGAAATAACAATACCCAATTCTCTTTCCTGGTTCGAGGCATTCGACTGCGAGGGGAAAAAAATAATGGATACCGGAGGAAAAGTTTCCGTAGGAACCGGTAAACCGACCGTACGTATCTATTACCTTACCACCCTGTTCCCCCACGCCGACAACGAAACACCTCGTTCAGACAACGAAAGCTATACACCCTCCACACGTAATTCTTTCTCTAATCCAGAGTGGACGGAAAAAACAGCTGAAGCTCTGGTTGATTTGACAGAGGCAAAAGGATGGAACCACGAAAGTCATTCAATCTATCTGGAAGCAGGCTACGGATTTGCTTACGGTAACGCCGGCATCCGCCTGAAATACATCTCTCCCGTAGTGTTCGGCCTTACAGCATCTTTTGGCTACAACACCCAGTACAAACCAGAAAGAATCGACGACAAACAGTATTTGTGGAATGTAGGCGTCCAATTACACTTGTCCAAGTTTCTGGCAATCGGGATGTATGGCGGTCCCCAGTATTTCAGCAAGTACAACAAGTCGGAAATAGGATTTGGAGCCATGCTCGAATACTCTCACCAGATTTACAAACGACTGGGAATCACCGGCGGTGTCGGATTTGTCATAGCAGCCGAAGAAGCCTCTAAAAATCCACAGACTCTTTTCGCCTTTCATGCCGGAATAAGCTATAACTTATTCTCAAACTAATCAAAAACTTGTCGCGACTGTCTGCTCCAACATCCAAACGTCCCCTTCTCGTTGTCAGACAGTTGCGGCAGTTTCTTTAATGAAAATATAAAATTACCAGATTTACGCATTATATGTATAGAATGAAAACAACATCCAATAAATTGATAACAAATATCCTGTAAATCAAAGTTTTATAATCTTATTTTTATTTTCGGTTGTTTTCAGTACTTTCAGTAGATTGGCTCTTGTTTGGTGCAATTTTGTTTCTCATTTGTTTCTCAAATTCGATACTTATTCGTATATTTGCAGTAGAAAAAATGAGAAAGGAATCCCTATGGCACGAGTTAAGAATCATACAAAAGTCAAAGAGCCAATTCGTCTTCGGATGAAGTCGCTGAGCAATGGCAGCAAGAGCCTGTATCTGGATATATACCGCGACGGAAAGCGGACATATGAATACCTCAAGATGTATATTATCCCGGAAACGGATAGCAACTCCCGCAGGCAGAATCAGACGACAATGGACGCCGCCAATGCCATCAAGTCGAAGCGTATTATCGAACTGACCAGTAATGAGGCCGGGATTGTATTCCGTAAGGACAAGACTTTCCTGCTGGATTGGATGCAGGTTTATATGGAGGCTCAAGAGAGTGCCGGTAAGAAAGATGGCAGTCAAATCAAGATTGCCATGCGCATACTGAAAGACTATGCCGGAGAAATGGTCACACTGGATCAGATTGACGGGGACTTTTGTCGTGGCTACATCACTTATCTGCTGACGGAATATCATCCGAAAGGCAAGGACATATCGAACTACACGCTTCACAATTATTACCGTGCGTTGAACGGTGCGTTGAACTCTGCCGTCAGGAAGAAAAAGATGAAGGCCAACCCTTTCAACGAACTTGAGAAGTCGGAGAAAATCCGCAAGCCGGAGAGTATGCGGTCGTACATGACCATCGAAGAGGTACAGGCGTTGATTGACACTCCTATGCCCCACGAGGAATACGAGATTGTAAAATGCGCATATCTGTTCTCCTGCTTTTGCGGATTACGCATCAGCGATATAATCAAGCTGAAATGGAATGACGTGTTCGTTGACAGGGGACAGTACCGTTTGGCCGTGTCCATGAAAAAGACCAAAGAGCCTATTTACCTGCCCCTCTCTCCTGAAGCGTTGAAGTGGATGCCGGAACGTGGGGGCAAATCATCAGAAGATAATGTGTTCGACCTGCCGTCCGCCAATACAATCAGAATGCAGCTCAAACCTTGGGCGAAAGCAGCCGGAATCTCCAAGCGGTTCTCCTACCACACCAGTCGCCATACGTTTGCCACCATGATGCTGACGCTCGGAGCGGACTTATATACTGTCTCGAAGCTGCTCGGCCATGCCGATGTGAAAATGACACAGGTGTATGCCAAGATTATCAATAAGAAAAAGGACGAGGCTGTGAATCTTGTAAACGGTTTGTTTCACTAATTGAAGGCATTCTGTGGTCCATGTCTAATTTACAAACATATATTTACGGCATTTCTCCGGTTGTAAATGCAACCGAAGTTAATGCTTCCATCACATATTATAAACTCAAAAAGGTAAATCGACATGAAAAGACCTGAAGACGGCCTTCTCTCTTTTTGGAGGGAGCCAACACCTGCAGCACTTCGCTGCGGACAAGGATGTGGCGAATGAACTTTTCGCCCTGCTTACCGAAGCAAAAACAGTTTATCTCCACGATGTTGTGTTGGGTGGTAAACAGTACCACCGCTATGTGGACGATTTCGTAAACGGACACCGGTACATAGACTGTGACCATGCGGCCTGCCGGAACTGCCACGAAATGAACATCCACATTGTCAAGGGGCTGCTGACCGAGTGCGCCAGTTCCGTCCAGCCCTGCTTTGCCGCACCGGATTTCACGTTTAATGAGTGCATGAAGTTGAAACGGATGTATGACACCTCGGAATCGTTGTCTCCGCTTGGTCCGCCCCGTATCAACCGACCTGCGGCTCTCTCTCTTTCTTTTGGTTGTAATTTTACCCCGGAACAGATGAAAAGTATAGTGGCTTGCGCCAATACTTATCATCTGTTCTGTGTTTCTGTACGCATTGAAGACATGGAGGCTCTCTTCGCCTGCAAGAAGGGCTTTTCCATCCGCGTGAACAATATCCGCCGTGTGGTAATCCTGTTCGATGCGCTTCTTGAAAACTCGTTCATCCAATCTCGGTGGCAGAATGTTCTCGGCAAGGGCGCATTCCTGCAGTCCAAGGACGGGACACGCTCCGTTTCGGTGTCAACCCTGTCTTCCGCGCTGTCATCCATCAAGAACAACATGACATCGGTCGCATACAGCATCCGAAAGGTCATTGATCGGCTGAAAGAATGACAGAAAGTGACAAGAAGCGAAGTATGTGAAAGGTAAAAGCATGAGAGTTACAATGACACGTGCATAGTATCATTCCCCAAATCACGGCATCTTCGTTTACAGGACATACCTTTGACCTCCGTTAGCGCGCTGCATAACGGAGGTTTCATCTCCATTGTCAAAAATCAAACTGTGTTATTATGCCGAATAGAATGACATTCATGGAGCGGATGAGCGGACGGCTCGCCGCCATCGAATCGGTACTGAAGAAATTGGAACCGGTCGAAAGTCTCTTGGAGCGTATTACGCTGCTGGAAAATACCATCTTCACGACCAAGAGAGTTTTCACATTTCAGGAAGCCTGCATGTATATCGGGGTTTCTGAAAGTATGCTGTACAAGCTCACATCGAGCAAGGAGATACCGCACTACAAACCGCGCGGTAAAATGGTTTATTTCGCCAAGGAGGAATTGGACGAATGGCTGTTGCAGAATTATGAACCTACCATGAACGAGGCAGTGCGCAGGGTGACGGAAGCCGCCGCCACAGAACCGTTCCTTAACAAGAGACGCTATGGAAAACGAAAGAAGGATTGACCGCACAACCAGCATGGGGATGGATGAACACCGCCTGTCGGACATCCTCCATGCCTCGCAAATCAAGGCGACGGACATTTATGAGACCCCTCCGCAAATCATCTGGATAGATAACTCAACGATTGCCACGCTCGGCAATTTCAGTGCATCGACTGGCAAGGCGAAATCGAAAAAGACGTTCAACGTCTCTGCGCTTGTCGCCGCATCATTGGCGGGGAAACAAGTATTGAACTACCGTGCACATCTGCCCGAAGGCAAACAGCGTATTCTGTACGTCGATACGGAACAGAGCCGTTTCCATTGCCGCTCGGTATTGGAGCGTATATTGCGGCTGGCCGGGTTGCCCACGACGACCGATCCGGAGAATCTCGATTTTTTCTGCCTGCGTGAATATTCGCCGTCGGTGCGTATCGAGGTCATCGACTATGCGCTGCGCCAACAGAAAGGCTACGGACTGGTCATCATCGACGGCATTCGCGACCTGATGCTCGACATCAATAATGCCGGTGAATCGGTGGAAGTCATCAACCGGATGATGGAATGGTCTTCGAGATACGACCTGCACATCCACTGTGTGCTTCATTTGAACAAAGGGGACAACAACGTGCGCGGACATATCGGAACGGAGATGAGCAACAAGGCGGAGACCGTGCTGGTCATCAGCAAGAGTAACGAGAATCCCGGCATCAGCGAAGTCCATGCGCTCCATATCCGGGAAAAAGAGTTCAAGCCGTTTGCATTTACCATCAATGAAACAGGACTGCCCGTCATTGCGGAAGTACACTCGTTTGGCGAGCCCCCGAAGCCCAAGGCAAGAACGGGGTTTACGGAACTGAGCATCGAACAGCACCGCGAAGCTCTCTCTGCCGCATTCGGGGAAAAGCCCATCCGGGGATTCGACAACCTGCTGCAGAGCCTGATGGTCTCCTACGAGGCAATCGGGTTCAAACGCGGCCGGAGTGTCATGATAAAACTGATGCAATACCTGATAGACAACCTCAAGCTCATCATCAAACGGGACAAGCTGTTCTATTATGACATGACGCCTACCGAGGCCATGCTTTTTGATGAAGAATGATGCCGGGCGCGGGCCTGTATGATTTAGTTTACTTTAGTATTTATATATATAGGAAAAAACTAAACTAAACCATTTTCGTGAAACCAAGTGAAAGAAAAAAGACATGACCATAGCAGAAGCAAAACAAGTGCGTATCGTGGATTTTCTGGCACGTCTCGGTCACCATACGCAGCACATAAAATCGGGACAATACTGGTATCTCTCACCGTTACGGAACGAGCGTACCCCGTCGTTCAAAGTGAATGACCGCATCAATGAATGGTACGATTTCGGCGAGGCGACCGGTGGCGACCTGGTGGAACTGGCAAAATACATTTGCCGGACGGACTGCGTGAGCGAGGCACTGGCGTATATCGAGAGGCTTGTGAATGGCGCATCACTACCGAGAACCCGTATGCCGACCGCTCCACCCCGACCGGTGGAGGCTGAAATGAAAGACGTGATCGTGATTCCACTCCGCCATCACGCCCTGTTCTCTTACCTCCAATCCCGGCTTATCGACGCGGACATCGGCCGTATGTATTGCAAGGAGGTGCATTATGAACTGCGAGGCCGTCATTATTTCGCTCTCGCATTCGGCAATACCTCCGGTGGTTACGAGGTGCGCAACGCCTATTACAAGGGATGCCTGAATAACAAGGACATCTCATTGATAAGACATCTGACAGAAGAGACACAGGAAAATGTCTGTGTTTTCGAGGGCTTCATGGATTTCCTTTCCTATATGACACTGAAACTGGCAGGCGACCGAACGGTCTGTCTTGCCATGCCATGCGACTACCTCGTGATGAACTCGGTAAACAACTTGAAAAAGACGCTGGCACGTTTACAGGAATATTCGGTCATCCACTGTTATCTCGACAATGACCTTGCCGGGCAGAGAACCACAGAGACCATTGCCGGGATGTATGATGGACGTGTCAGCGATGAATCCTGCCACTATGCGGAATACAAAGACCTGAACGATTACCTGCGCGGAAAGAAACGCTGATATTCAGTGTTCTCCTTTGCCACCTAAAGCTCTCCACCACGAGAGCTTTTTTTATGCCCCGATTTCTCCATTTCCCTCCATAGAGACTGCAATATAGTACGATTTAATAGTTCGATTTTTGGAAATTACATAAATCTCATTAACGAAATAGATGTTTAATGCTCAATTATTTTATGGTTTTATATTTCGTGCGTTTCTTTGCAAAATCATACTAATACAAATTTTAATATTCATACTAAATACATGAACTCATATTTCATTTTTGCCATCGTCCTGACGGTTGCCTACATCATTTACTACGCCGTCATCATAGCGCATGACCTCTACGGGAAAAAGGGGACGGACAAACCGAACGAGGAAGTTTTCGACCTCGGCGCACCGGAAGAGGAAGAGAGTGTGGCTGTCACGGAAAGCGAGACCGGCTTCAGTATCGGTAGCGAGAACTACGAGACGGAAAGTACGGCTACCTCTTCCGAAACATCCCTTGAGGATGTCAAGGACAAACCGGGAACGGCGCAGGAGAAACTGGAACGGCTGAAGGCCGAGGCGGAGGAACAGATGGAAGAGACCACGCCTTACCTGTCGGACGCACGCACGTCGGAGGAGATGTACAAGGCTATGATTTCCAAGGGACGGTTAGACAACCGACCGGAAATAAAGTGGAACCCAATTCAAGACCGGTTGTGAGATGTCGAAAGCTAAAAAGATTCTATGTGCGCTGTGCCTCCCGTTCCCCTACACGACTTTTGCCAAAAGCGGCAGCGTGAACTATAGCTGGGGAGCGGACGCGTTGGCCACGATGCACGACTTCGTGGTGACGATGATGCTCTATGTCCAGTATATCTGTTGCGCTATCGCCGGAGTTTACGTCATCGTGTCCGTCTGTCAGATATACATCAAGATGAACACGGGCGAGGACGGCATCACCAAGTCGATAATGACGCTTGTAGGTGCGTGCCTGTTCCTGATCGGGGCATTCTATGTTTTCCCGGTTTTCTTCGGCTACCGCATATAACCTTACTTGTATCAGGTCGCAGACAAATAAAGTATTCACTAAAAAAGTAAACGTATGTTTCAGAAAACCAAACAACTGTGCCGCAAGGCATTCGGATTCGTCAACGGAATCCCTACCAAAGTAATGATGTTCTCCTTCATGCTGCTGTCCGGCATGGTGGCGAAAGCGCAGAACTCCGCAGGCGACTATTCCGCCGGTACGAGCGCATTATCCACTGTCGCGGAGGAGATTGCCAAGTATGTGCCTATTATGGTGAAATTGTGCTACGCCATTGCCGGCGTTGTGGCCATCGTGGGTGCAATCTCGGTATATATCGCCATGAACAACGAGGAGCAGGACGTCAAGAAGAAGATTATGATGGTCGTGGGAGCATGTATCTTCCTCATTGCGGCGGCCAAGGCGTTGCCTCTGTTCTTCGGTATTGCCGCTTAAACATCAAGGATAAGTATGAAAGGCAAGGACGAACGCTATCCGGACTACCCGCTGTTCAAGGGACTGCAACGGCCTCTTGAGTTTTTGGGCATCCAAGGCCGGTATATATATTGGGCGGCGGTGACGACGTGCGGAGCCATTGTCGGCTTTGTCGCCGCCTACTGCCTGCTCGGTTTCATTGCCGGGCTTGTCGTGCTGGCAGCCGTCGTATCGGCCGGTATCGTGCTCATCCTCCTCAAACAGCGGAAAGGACTGCATAGCAAGAAGGTCGTTCCGGGTGTGTATGTGTATGCCCACTCGCGCAAGATCTGACGAAAGAAAAACCATCACGGCAATGTGCATGGCTTTATTGATTGTTGAACGCGGGCGGGTTTGTCTTGAAGCAAGGCGAACCTGCCCCTATTTAATTACACGTATATCGAAATGACCCTATACATCATTTTATGTTTTGTCGCTTTGTGCGCGGGTATGGCCTTGTCGGTCTATGCGTTCGGTACGGGCGGCAAGCGCAAGCGAATCTTTCAGGACATCTATTTCTCGGCGGAGGAAACGGACGGTGTGGGTGTGCTGTACACCAAGACCGGCGAATATTCCGCCGTACTTAAGATAGAGAATCCGGTACAGAAATATTCGGCGGACATAGATAGCTACTACGACTTCACGCACCTGTTCACCGCCCTTGCGCAGACCTTAGGCGAAGGGTACGCCATCCACAAGCAGGATATCTTCGTCAGGAAACAGTTTGCAAGCGAACCGGCTGACGGGCAGGAGTTCCTGTCGGCGTCGTATTTCCGCTACTTCAAAGGGCGTCCCTACACGGACAGCCTTTGCTACCTGACCATCACGCAGGAGGCGAAAAAGAGCCGCCTGTTCTCGTTCGACAACAAGAAGTGGCGCGATTTCCTCGTGAAAATCCGCAAGGTGCATGACCAACTGCATGACAGCGGCGTACAGGCCAGGTTCCTGAACAAAGCCGAGGCGAGCGAGTATGTCGACCGCTACTTCGCCATGAACTTCAAAGACCGCACCGTGTCGATGACGAACTTCAAGGCGGACGATGAAACGGTGTCGATGGGCGACAAACGCTGCAAGGTGTACAGCCTTGTGGACGTGGACTGTGCCGCACTGCCCTCGATGATACGTCCGTACACGAATATCGAGGTCAACAACACGGAAATGCCCGTCGATTTGGTGTCGGTGGTGGACAGCATCCCGAACGCCGAGACGGTGGTCTATAACCAAATCATCTTCCTGCCCAACCAGAAGCGTGAGCTGTCGCTGCTCGACAAAAAGAAGAACCGCCACGCGAGCATTCCCAATCCGAACAACCAGATGGCGGTCGAGGACATCAAGCGTGTGCAGGAAGTCATCGCCCGTGAGAGCAAGCAACTGGTATATACACACTTCAACATGGTGGTGGCCGTGTCTGCCGGTGCAGACCTGCAAAAGTGTACGAACCACTTGGAAAACGCTTTCGGGCGTATGGGTATCCATATCAGCAAGCGGGCATACAACCAACTGGAACTGTTCGTCGGTTCGTTTCCGGGCAACTGCTACACGCTCAATGAGGAATACGACCGTTTCCTGACCCTTTCCGATGCGGCGATGTGCCTGATGTACAAGGAGCGTGTGCTGCACAGCGAGGAAACGCCGCTGAAGATTTACTACACCGACCGTCAGGGCGTGCCGGTGGCTATCGACATCACGGGAAAAGAGGGAAAGAATAAACTGACTGATAATTCCAATTTTTTCTGTTTGGGGCCTTCGGGCAGCGGCAAGAGTTTTCATATGAACTCGGTCGTGCGCCAGCTCCATGAGCAGGGAACGGATGTGGTGATGGTCGATACGGGGAACTCATACGAGGGACTGTGCGAGTATCTGGGCGGCAAGTATATCTCCTATACCGAGGAACGGCCTATTACGATGAATCCGTTTCGCATCAACCGGGAGGAATACAATATCGAGAAGATAGACTTCCTCAAGAACCTTATCCTGATGATTTGGAAAGGGTCGGACAGCCAGATTCCCGAAATCGAGTTCCGCATTGTCGAGCAGATAATCATAGACTACTATGATGCCTATTTCAACGGATTTACAAGATACACCGACGAGCAACGGGAGGTACTGCTGAAAAACCTGTTTGCGGCGGCCAGCCGAAAGAACCCAAACAAACCACCCAGAGAGGTGGATGAGATGGTGCGCAAACAGATAGAGGTGCTTGAGGCACGGCGGGCGGCTCTCAAAGTGTCGGAACTGAACTTCAACTCATTCTTTGACTACTCATTCGACCGTCTGGAGCAGATCTGCACCGAAAATGACATCACGACAATCAGCTACTCGACCTATTCGACCATGCTGCAGCCGTTCTACAAGGGAGGCGCATATGAGAAGATTCTCAATGAGAATGTGGATTCGGCACTGTTTGACGAGACATTCATCGTCTTTGAAGTGGATGCAATCAAGGAAAACAAGAAACTGTTTCCCATTGTCACACTGATTATCATGGACGTGTTCCTGCAGAAAATGCGCATCAAGAAGACCCGTAAAGTCCTTGTCATCGAAGAGGCGTGGAAGGCCATTGCCAGCCCGCTCATGGCGGAATACATCAAGTTCATGTACAAGACCGCCCGTAAGTTTTGGGCTTCTGTCGGCGTGGTGACGCAGGAGATACAGGACATCATCGGCAGCGAAATCGTGAAGGAGGCCA
>OMBM01000148.1_pt1 | contig 49838 bp, 49 predicted proteins | sample 1644861 | NCBI WGS metagenome assembly OMBM01 (sample SAMEA103958165, study PRJEB25191) | human gut metagenome | biome: human-associated habitat [ENVO:00009003]; feature: intestine environment [ENVO:2100002]; material: feces | place: Germany | collected 2013/2015 | reverse complement strand
GAAGCCGTCGTTCACCAGCTGGGCGATGTTCTCCACGTACTGCGGGCGCTTGAACCCGTTGCAGATGATGTAACGGTCTTTGTCGATGATGCCGCCGTCGTAGAGCGCATTGATTATATGTATGTCGTATGCCGACGACGTTTCCAGGTGGACGTCGTTCTTCATGGCCTCCTCCAGTACGAACGAGAAATGGCTCGACTTGGTGCAGTAACAATAGTTGTACGAGCCTTTGTAGTCGACCTTCGCCATCGCCACGTTGAACATGCGCTTGGCGCGGTTGATCTGTTGCGAGATCTTCGGCAGGTACGTTATCTTGAGCGGCGTACCGTACTGTTTGATCAGTTCCATGAGCGGGATGTCATGGAAATTCAACTCGTTGTCTTCGACCGAGAACTCATCCTGCGGGAAGTCGAACGTCTGTTCGATGAGGTCGATGTACTTGTCTTTCATGGCTGGTTCGTGTAAGTTTCGACAATCCGTCTTCGCTACATCCGCAATTTTCGGCCAAAGTAGCTCGCCCGGATTTTTTGAAATTTAGGGATGCAAATCAAACGAATATTTTTCGTATAACCAATAGTTTGCCCGATTATTTTGAAAATCCGTGCCGAATTTTGCTTTTTTCATCGGAAAAGGGTATTTTTGAACCGGATTTCAAAAGTGGATTTCAATCGTGTTGGTTCAGACCATATCGCAATATCTCGGGTCGCACAAGCGGCTCGTCGTGCCCCAGCTCGGGACGTTCATCGTCAAGGAGCCGGGCGTAAGCATTGTTTTTTCGGAGTTGCTCAAACGCGACGACGGTGTGCTGCGCGGCCTGCTGCGTGCGGAGGGCGTCGGCGAACTGGAGGCTGCGGGCGAGATCGACCGCTTCGTCTTCGAGGTGCGCCATGCCGCCCAGCACGGGCAGGAGTTCCGGCTCGACGGCTTCGGGGTGTTGCACCCCGGCCCCAACGGGACGATCGCCTTCGCCTACGAGCCGCGGCCTGCGCAACCCGCAGCATCCGATACTGCCGCGGTTCCGGCCGGGACGCAGACTGCCCCTGTGGGGCAGAAGCCCCCGAAGCTGCCCTATTCCGAGCCGCGTGTGTCGCCCTCGGCCAAAATGAACCCCGACCCTTCGGTGCGGGGCTTGCGCTACGGCAAGCCGCCGAAGACTACCGCCGCCTATTCCTATGTCGACCGGCCGCCGCGCCGGCGCCGTGCCGACCGCTTCATCTGGGTCGCCGTCATCGCTGCCGCCATCGCCGTCGCCGCCATCGCCTTCGGCTATCTGCGTGAAGCGAACGACAAGGAGGCCGAGATGCAGTACCTCGAACAACCCGCCGACCCGCAGCCCGCAACGGACACGGGCGCGGCAACGCCCGAACAACCCATTACGGAATAAATGACGGACATCACCACAGTCAAGCAGCGCTTCGGCATCATCGGCACTTCGGAACTTTTAGACCGGGCGCTGGAGGTCGCCGTGCGTGTGGCCCCCACCGACCTGACCGTCCTTGTCACGGGCGAGAGCGGCGTGGGCAAGGAGTTCTTTCCGCAGGTCATCCACGCCTATTCGGCGCGCAAACACAATAAATATATAGCCGTCAACTGCGCGGCGATTCCCGAAGGTACCATCGACTCGGAACTCTTCGGGCATGAGAAAGGCTCCTTCACCGGGGCGCTCGAAGCCCGCAAGGGCTATTTCGAGGAGGCCGACGGGGGGACGATCTTCCTCGACGAGGTCGCCGAGTTGCCGCACCCGACCCAGGCGCGCCTGCTGCGCGTGTTGCAGACGGGCGAGTTCATCCGCGTCGGGTCGTCCAAGGTGCAGAAAACCGATGTCCGCGTCGTTGCCGCCACGAATATGAACCTCCAGCAGGCCATCGCCTCGGGGCGTTTCCGCGAGGACTTGTACTACCGCCTCAGCACGGTGCCGATCACGGTGCCTTCGCTGCGCGAGCGGCCGCAGGACATCCCGCTGCTGTTCCGCAAATTCGCCGCCGACGTGGCCGCACAGTACCGTATGCCTGCCGTGACGCTCGATGCCGCGGCGCGCGAGATGCTGATGCATTATTACTGGCGGGGCAATATCCGCCAGCTCAAAAACGTGGCCGAGCAGATCTCGGCCATCGAACAGACCCGCCTTATCACGGCCGACGTGCTGTCCCGCTATCTTCCTCCGCAGGACGGCGGGACGCCCGCACCGATGGGCGGGATGCGCGCGGACGATACGATGTCCACCGAACGCGAACTGCTCTACAAGGTGCTGTTCGACATGCGGGCCGACATCAACGACCTCAAGCGGATGATGTCCGAGTTGATGCACAACACCCAGGCACCCTGCGGGCCTGTGCACGACGTCAAGGCGCTGCTGCCGACCACGGCCCAGAGCTCCGCTTCGGCCTATGCCCCTGCGGCGGTCTATGCCGAGAGCGAGGATGTCACCGACGAGCCGCCGCGCGAGATGACTAAGGCCGACATGCAGCGCGAGCAGATCATCCGCGCCCTGCGCCGCAATAACGGGCGCCGCCGCGAGGCCGCCGCCGAATTGTTCATGTCCGAACGTACGCTCTACCGCAAGATCAAGGAGCTGGGCATCGAAGATAATTAGGCCGCCCGGGCACGGCGTATCCGTGCCGGAGCCGCCCGGAGAAGAGAATTTTTGTGCTATGAAGATAAAATTTGCTGTCACGGCCCTCTGTGCCGCCCTGCTGACCGGGTGCGGCGTGGCCATCAAATATTCGCTCTCGGGCGCCTCGATCCCGCCCGATGCCAGGACTTTCAGCGTGGCCTATTTCCCCAACAACGCCACGATGGTTGCGCCCATCCTCAGCTCGACGCTCACCGATGCGCTCGTCGACATGTTCACCCGCCGTACCCGCCTGATGCAGGTCGAAGAGGGCGGCGACTTCGCTTTCGAGGGCGAGATCATCAACTACACTTCCACCACGGCGTCGGTGTCGAGCGACGATTACGCCCTGCTGAACCGCCTGACGATCACCATCAAGGTGCGTTTCACGAATGCCCTCGACGAGAAACAGTCCTGGAACAGGACTTTCACGGCCTACGAGGACTACGAATCCACGCGCCTGCTGACCGAAGTCGAAGGGGAGTTGATCCCGCAGATCGTCGACAAGCTGGTGACGGACATCTTCCAGGCTTCGGCTTCGAACTGGTAAACCCGTGCGGTTATGGCAGATTTGAAACAATATATCGCATCGTCCGGCGCGGGTGAGCTTCCCGCGGCGGCGGAACTCGACGCGTTGCTCGCACGCTGCGAGTGGTTCGACTTGGCGCGTATCGTGCGCGAAATCGCCACGGGCAGGCCCGATCCCCGGCTGGACGTGACCGCACCGTGGCGTGCGCAGAGTTCGCTGCGCATGGCTGCGGTCGATGCCGATGCCCTGTGCCGGCTGTCGTCCGACGACATCATCGACCGTTTCCTGCGCGAGGAGGATTTGCGCATCGTGGCCGCCGACGGCGAACCCGAGGAGGAGGTGTGCACCGAGGCCGTGCTGGACGATGACGACCAGGTCGTGAGCGAGGAACTGGCGGAAATCTATCTTGCCCAGGGGCTTCGGGACAAAGCCATAGCGATTTATCGCAAATTAAGTTTGCGAAATCCCGAAAAAAGTGTTTACTTTGCCGAGCTAATTGGCAAATTGGAAAACAATAATTAAATTTCAACGATATGTTATACACGATTTGCATTGCCTTGATACTCATTGCCAGCGTTTTGGTGATCCTTGCAGTATTGGTGCAGAACCCCAAGAGCGGCATGGCCGCCAATTTCGGCGCGTCCAACCAGGTCATGGGTGTGCGTGAAACTTCGGATTTCCTCGAGAAATTCACTTGGACGATGGCTATCGCTATCGTTGTGCTGAGCCTCGTGGCTACGCTCGCCATGGACAAGGGGCGCGTCGCAGAGAGCAACAGCGAAATTTCGAAGGACGCCAAGGCACTTCAGGAGCGTGTCCTTGAGACCGAGGCGCCCGCCACGATGCCCCAGGCCGAGATTCCGGCACAGGCTCCGGCCGAAACCCCTGCGGAGCAGCCCGCCGAATAGGGTAGTATCCCGGAGGCCGCCCCTGACGGACGGAAAGCAGACGACAAAAGACTGCGGAAGCGATTCCGCGGTCTTTTTTGTATCGTGCATTTCTTGTTTTTTCTGCTTCCACCGCTCGCCGCCCACCGCCCACTGCCCACCGCCCACCGCCCACTGCCCACTGCCCACCGCTGTCCGCCGCCGTCCCCGTCTCCGTCGCCGCCGCCGTTTCCGTCGTTTCCGTCGTCTCCGCCCGTCTCCGCCCGTCCCCGCCCGTCCTCGCCTGTCCTCGCCTGTCCTCGCCTGTCCACCACCCGTCCTCGCCTGTCCACCACCCGTCCTCGCCCCCGCCGTTTCCTTCACTCGCCTTCGCTCTCTACCCCGTCCAGCCCCTCTCCTCTGCCTCTGCCTTTAATTTTTCCGTCCCTCCGTCCCCTGTTTATCCCTGTTTTACCCCTGTTTATTCCTGTCTGTTCCTGTCAGTCTCTCCTTCCTTTTATGCCCCTGCTTTTCTGGCTTTGTCCTTCCGGCCTGTACTTCTTGTTTCCGGCACAGTTTGTTCACGTGCGTTCCTTCATTTCGTTCTTTTTTGCTATCCTCTCCGAGCCTCCTTCTTGAACCTCCTCTTCGGGCATCCCTTTCCGTGTCCTCCTCTCCGCGTTCCACCCCTCCGAATCCTCTTCCTGCTGTGTCCGTCTCGGATCCTAATTAATGCCTTTAATGGTTCTGTCTGTAAAGAAATAACTTTATTTTTGTCGGGTCTTAAAATAATTTTTATCTTTGTTGTTTTAAGTGATTGATTAAAAAATTATATGTATATGCATATTTATTTTAAATATATTTTCGAATGAAAGCCAAAACTTATGTAAAGGGCGTTGCCGCATTGTGCGCCCTCGCGGCGGTCGCCTGCACGGGCGTCCAGCAATCCCGGGGCGATGTGGCCGTCTATCTGGACGAGTCGCAGCCGCTTGAAAAGCGTGTCGAGGACGCTCTTTCGCGGATGACGCTCGAAGAGAAGGTCGGGTTGCTGCATGCGCAGTCTAAATTCTCGTCGGCGGGCGTCCCGCGGCTGGGCATCCCCGAAGTGTGGTGCACCGACGGCCCGCACGGCATCCGCCCCGAGGTCTTGTGGGACGAGTGGGATCAGGCCGGCTGGACGAACGACTCGTGTACGGCATTCCCCGCGCTGACGTGCCTCGCCGCGACGTGGAACCCCGAAATGTCGGCCCTCTACGGCAAATCCATCGGCGAGGAGGCGCGTTACCGGGATAAGGACGTGCTGCTGGGCCCCGGGGTCAATATCTACCGTACGCCCCTGAACGGGCGCAACTTCGAGTATATGGGCGAAGACCCCTTCCTGTCGGCCCGCATGGTCGTGCCTTACGTGCAGGGGGTACAGCAGAACGGGGTTGCCGCCTGCGTGAAGCACTTTGCCGTGAACAACCAGGAGCTGCGGCGCCATGAGGTCGACGTGGTGGTCGACGACCGTGCCCTGCACGAGATCTACCTCCCGGCCTTCAAGGCTGCGGTGCAAGAGGGCGGTGCCTGGGCCATCATGGGCGCCTACAATAAATACAAGGGCGAGTATTGCTGCCACAACCAATACCTGCTGAACGACATCCTCAAGCGCGACTGGGCGTTCGACGGCGTGGTTATCTCTGACTGGGGCGGCGTGCACGATACGCGCGAGGCCATCTTCAAGGGGCTCGACATGGAGTTCGGCACATGGACGGACGGCCTGAACTGGGGCGCGACCAATGCCTACGGCAATTACTACCTGGCGAATCCCTACCTCGAACTGCTCCGCAGGGGCGAGGTGGGTACCGGGGAGCTCGACGACAAGGCCCGCCGCGTGCTACGCCTGATCTTCCGCACGGCGATGAACAGCCGCAAACCCTTCGGGGCGCTCTGCTCGCCGGAGCATAATGCCGCCGCACGCCGCATCGCGGGCGAGGGTATGGTGCTGCTCAAGAACGACGGCGGGGTGCTTCCCGTCGACCTTTCGAAAACGAAGAAACTGCTTGTCGTGGGCGAGAACGCCGTGAAGATGATGACCGTCGGCGGCGGTTCCTCGTCGCTCAAGGTGAAACACGAGTGTACCCCCCTGGAGGGCATCCGTGCGGCCGTCGGCGACAAGGCCGAGGTGCTCTACGAGCGCGGTTACGTCGGCGACGTGACGGGCGACTACAACGGGGTTGTGACCGGACAGGATCTCTCGGAAGGTCGCTCCGGGGCTCAGCTCCTCGCCGATGCCATCGCCGCAGCCCGCAAGGTGGATGCCGTGGTGTTTATCGGCGGCCTGAACAAGGGCGACCATCAGGATTCCGAAGGCGCCGACCGTTTGCAACTCGGGCTGCCTTACGGACAGGATGCCGTGATCGGGGCTTTGGCCGAAGCCAATCCCAACCTGGCCGTGGCGATCGTCTCGGGCAATGCCGTGGCGATGCCGTGGATCGACCGCGTGCCCGCCGTACTGGAGGCCTGGTATTCGGGCTCCGAGGCCGGCAATGCGCTGGCCGACGTACTGTTCGGTGCCGTCAACCCTTCGGGTAAACTGCCCTTCACCTTCCCGGTACGTCTGGAGGATTGCAGCGCCCACTCCGCCGGGGAGTATCCCGGCGACGGGCAGGTCGTCTACCGCGACGGGATCTTCGTCGGTTACCGCTGGATCGAGAAGGAGCGGATCGAACCCCTGTTCGCCTTCGGCCACGGCCTGAGTTATACGACGTTCGACATTGCCAACGTGCAGGCGGATCGCACGTCGCTTGCAACGACGGGCAGGCTCCGGGTCTCTGCCGACGTGACCAATACGGGCGGCCGTGCCGGCGCCGAGGTCGTGCAGCTTTATATCGGCGACAAACTCTCGTCGCTGCCGCGCCCCGTGAAGGAGCTCAAGGGCTTCGAAAAGGTACACCTCGCGCCCGGCCAGAGCCGAACCGTCACGTTCGAAATCGACCCCGGGATGCTCGCCTGTTACGACGATGCGAAAGGGGCCTGGGTCGCTGAACCCGGTGAATTCACCGCTTATGTCGGCGCCGCGTCGGACGACATCCGCGGAACCGTCGATTTCGTGCTGAAATAATCCCCGCTGCGTGGGCATCGCGGAACCGGCGCTGCGGAATGAATGCGTGCAGCGGAAAGGCGGCGGCCGCTTTCCCGCGGGCAAGACCTCCCTGGGGGGCGTTCCCCTCTGCCCGGAATGGCAACAACCCCCGCAAACTCGATGGTTTGCGGGGGTTGTCGTTGCCGGCATCAGCAGCCCCGGGGTATTCCGCCGCAATGCGACTGCGGGCCTGCCCGTTAACGGAATCTATCCCTTGATTCCGATCCAGTAGAGCACATGCCGCCGCAGGGGATGTCCTTCCGGCAGGGTAGGGTGGTTGAACTGGCCCACGCATTCCATGCCGATTTTTTGCATGACCCGCTGCGAGCGCCGGTTGGTGACGGCGGTGAAGGCTATCGCCTCCTCGATGCCGAGTTTTGCCGCGAGCGTAAGGCACGCCTGTGCGGCTTCCGGGGCGTAGCCGTTGCCCCAGGCGTCGGCACGCAGCCGCCAGATAACCTCGATCTGGCCGCACAGTCCGTCGAACGTCACGCGGTGCAGCCCCGTGTAGCCGAGCAGCAACCCGTCCGAAATCCTTTCCACGGCGTAAAGCCCGAACCCTTCCGTTTGGAACTCTTCGCGGATATGCCCGAAGAATGCTGCCGACTCTTCCCGGGTCAGCGGGGCGGGGAAATACTCCATTACGCGCGGGTCTGCGTTCATGGCCGCAAATGCGTCGAAATCATCCTCCCTCCATGCGCGCAGTACGAGGCGGGAAGTCTGTGCGGGAAAAATCATGGTTTTAATCTTTTATCGTGTGAATGTTGCGTCTCGAATGGATGCGGGGTCTGCCGCAAGCCGTGAACCTGAGCTTTGGTTCCGCCCGGGATTTTGCCGTGTTGTCCGGTCGCCGTCATCTGCTGGCCGCCATTCGTCGCTGTCCTTAAGCGATTGGTTTTCGGTTGCCGTTATCTGCTTGCCGTTATTCGGTCGCCGTTACCCGGTCGTCTTAACCCGGTCGACGTCATCAGCCGGCTGTTACAGATCGCCGTCCTCCGTTGGCCGTCATGCCGCCGTGGTTTCCGGTCTCTGCCGTCCGGCTGGCCGTCATCGGGCTGCTGTCACCCGGCTTCCGTAACCCGACCGTCGTCTGCCCGATGCCGTTCCTTGAAACTATCGCCCCCCCCCGGCTTTTCCTGGCTCCGGCCTTACTCGGCCACCTCTTTTTTCGAGCGCTTGCGGGTGTTGATCGTCAGATAGCGTTGCAGGGTCTGCTGCAGACGCACGGGGTCGATGTTGCGGCGGAGCTCCCCGCCCTGCGCAATCGAGATGCCGCCCGTCTCCTCCGAGACGACGATGATGATTGCGTCCGAGATTTCGCTCATGCCGATCGCGGCGCGGTGGCGTGTGCCGTAGGATTTCGGGACGTCGCTCTGCGTCACCGGCAGGATGCACTTTGCAGCCACGATGCGGTCGCCTTCGATCAGTACGGCGCCGTCGTGCAGGGGGGCGTTCTTGAAAAATATGTTTTTTAACAACGACGTCGAAACCTTGGCGTCGAGGGCGATGCCGCCCTCGGCGATCAGCCGCAGGTCGCTCTGCTGGCCGATGACGATCAGCGCACCGGTTTTCGTTTCCGACATTTCGCGGCAGGCCGTGACGATCGGCACGACGTTGGTCTGCACCGTGTCGTCACCCGTCGAGAAGATGCGGGTGATGAAGTTGAAGTGCTTCTGGCGCATCCCGATCACCTGCAGGAACCGCCGCAGTTCGGGTTGGAATACGATGATCAGCGCAATGGCCCCGACCGAGATCAGCTGTCCGAGTATCGTCGACAGCAGTTCCATGTTGAGCGTCCGCACCACCACCCACAGCAGGTAGATGGCGATGATCCCCGAGAGGATATAGGGCGCGTTGGTGCCTTTGGTCATGCGGTAGATCCAGTACATGATCACGGCGACCAGGATGATGTCTATGAAATCGACGAATGTGAACGGAACGAAACCCATTGCTTGTGTGTTGCTGTTAGTTTTCCTGCAAATGTATAAAAAATTACGGACATTCCGCTTCTGCGCCGCGATTATGTCTCCCGGTTGCCCGCCGCCAGCAGTACCCGCTGTCTGTTGCCCGCAGTATCCTCCGCTGCCTGTTGTCCTCTGTCCTCCGCGGCCTGCCGCCCTCCGCTTGCGATACCCGCCGTCCCCAGTTGCTTGCGGTTCGCCGTCTGTTGCCCTTTCTCCTCCGCGGCCTGATGCCCTCCGCTTGCGGTACCCGCTGTCAGCCTGTTGCCTGCGATTGCCGTCCGCCTGTTACCCGCGGTGCCCGCTTCTGCCTGCTGTTCTCTGTCCTCTGTCCTCTGTCCTCCGCTTGGGGTACCCGTCGTCCGCCCGTTGCCGGCTGTGCCTGTTTCTGCCCGCTGCCCGGCGCGGTACGCTGTCTTCCGGAGCCCCGTGGACGCGCCGCCGTCCGAAAAAAAAGCCGCCCCGGATCGGGACGGCTCGGCCAGGGTGCAATATGCACGCTCCCTTATTTCTTGGCGGCTTTCTTGTCCGCTGCGTAGAGCTCGTTGACCTTCGCAAGCACGGCGGGCGTGATGTTGAGCGTCGAATCGGCGTCGATCAGTGCCGTGGCGTTGATGATGAGCTTGTATTTCTTGTCGCCGTTGATCTCCTGCACGGCGCGGTGCAACAGATCCTGCGCACGGTTGGTGAACACGTAGTTCTCTTCGTCGAGCGCCTGGGCTTCTTTCTGTGCGGAACTCTGGTACGAAGCCACGCGCTTTTCGATGCTCTGCTGCTGGGCCTGTGCATCGTTGGTGGTAATCAGCCCTTTCTGGTATTTTTCCTGCAGCTGGGCGGCTTCGGCCTGCAGGTTCTGCTCTTTCTGGGCCCAGCTTTTCTGTGCTTTCTGGGTCTTTTCCTGCAGGGCTGCGCCCTCGTTCAGGAAAAGGTCGCATTGTGCCAGCACGGCTTCAACCTGCACATAAGCGATATCGCTTGATCCGACTTCGCGGGCAACCTCCTCGGCGGTGGCCGTCTCGGTGGTCTTCGTACCGCAGGCTGTCATGGCGCAAGCCGCAACGAGCGCCGTAAAAAGCATTTTTTTCATGTCGTTTTTTATCTGTTTTAGTTAAATATTCGGCTTTTGAACCACAAAGGTAAAAAAAAATCTTTATTTTTGCCCCACGCCTTGTAAATTTTGAATTTCATGTACGAATACATCAGCGGAACGGTCGCCGAGGCGACCCCGGCCTATGCGGTCATCGACGCCGGAGGTGTCGGTTACTACCTCCATATCTCGCTCGAAACATTTTCGGCCGTCGAGCATGCGCAAAACGCCCGTTTATACGTGCACTACATCGTGCGTGAAGATGCTCAGATCCTGTACGGTTTCGCAACGAAAGTCGAACGCGAATTTTTCCGCCATCTGATCAGCGTTTCGGGCGTGGGAGGCAATACGGCGCGCATGATCCTTTCGACCTATTCGCCGCGTGAACTGCAGGGGATCATCACCTCGGGCAATGCCGTGCTGCTCAAAAACGTCAAGGGACTGGGGCTGAAAACCGCCCAGAAAATCATCGTCGAGCTGAGCGGCAAACTCACCGGACTGGCCGAGGGCGATACCCCGGCGATGCCGTCTGCGGGCGGGGAATCGCTCGACGAGGCGCTTTCGGCGCTGGTCATGCTGGGATTCGCCAAGGCCCCCGCCGAGAAGGCCCTGCGCGGCATCTTGCGCGATAATCCGGCTGTTTCGGTCGAGGATCTGGTGCGGATGGCCTTAAAAATCCTATGAAAAAGCTTTTTTTATCAATAAAAGTGTGAAAATTCCCCCCCCCCCACAATTTGGCCGGGCAGATTATTTGCTATACATTTGCGGCATCGTATTTTATACACCGCAATATTTTGTTAAACTTGCATGCTCTGTAAATGGAAGAGGCGCTCCCACTCGGATTTATTATCCTCTTGCTCTGCATCGTCTGTGGTGCCGTCGCCGTAGCGATAGGTATCTACGTGCTGAAGCAGCGGCGGCTCCAGCGGCTCAAAGACCCGCGGAAAGACTATTACCGCTGATGGCAGGAAGGGATTTAGACGGCTTCGGTCGTCTTTTTTTTGTCCCCGGCACGCTAACCGGGGCTTTTTTTGCGTTTCATGCTTTGAAATCGGATTGTTTTTGTAAATTTGCACGATAATACGACGATGAAAAGACTATTTGTCATATGCATATCCGCTGCGCTCGTGTCGCTGGCCGGCTGTTCCGACGACGAGGACGTCCAGCCCGCGCAGAAGGAGAGGATAGTCTCTTTCCTGACCGGGACGCACGCACCCCGGCTCGTCGCCGAGGAGAACCTGGAGGAGGGCAGCAACCAGCCCTACTACACGGTTTCGGGCGATGCCGTATACCGCTACATTACCGACATCTACAATCCCGACCGGGTCAACTGGCCGGAGGTAACCCCGGTCTCGACCGTGAAGATCACGTTCCGCGCCTACGTCTTCACCTATGCGAATATCGTGACGACGGGCTCAGAAAACAACTGGACAGTACCTTATTATACGAACGATGCCGCCCTGAAAAGTTTTCTGGAAGGGCGGGGGCTCAATACCGAGTGGTGGAAGTTCGAGCCGCTGACGGTGGATATGCGGCACCCTGACATAATAAAAGGGCTGGCCGATGCGTTACTTGGTTGCCGCGAGGGCGATGCTGTCGAGGTGTATATGACATACAATATGGCCTATGGCGACGATTATTTCGGCCTTATCCCGAATGAGAGTCCCATAGCCTGGTTTTTTACGGTGGACGCAGTGGATCCGGTCGACGCGGACGCCCCTGTGGAACCGGCGAATTAAAAGTTGAGTAAAATACAAACCGAATATATGAAATTTATCGCTCGTTTTCTGTACGTGCCGCTCGCCGGCCTTCTGGTGCTGACGTCCTGCGCGAAAGACGAAACGGAATCTTACGACAAATTCGAGAACCAGGCGCTCGAGGCATGGATGACCCAGCACCGCAGCGATCTGGTGGAGAACCTCCAGTCCGAAGGGCTGTACTATGTCGACCTGCTCGATGCGGGCGACCTTGCGTCCGATCCGATCAACACCGAGGACATCTGGGTGTCTTTCGATTTTTCGGGGCGCGACCTGAGCGGCAACATCATCCTCACGCGCAATGCCGACGATGCCGTGCTGGCCGGGTCTTTCTCCAAGTATACCCACTATGTGCCTTTCTACCGCTACTGCGGCTCGGAAAACTCAGGACTGATGGAAGGGACGTGGCTGGCCATGCGCCGTACGCTGACGCTCGGCGATACCTATTTCCGGAATAACAAAGACCGGCTGGGCATCACCTCCCCCGAGGTGACGCTGCGCTACGGCTCGAAAATCCGGCTCTACATGCCTTCGTCGGTGGTCGGCAACGGCGTCGAGGGTACGGGAGGATATGAGGGGCAGGAAGGTTATTCGCTCAGTTCCAAACGCCCGTTCATCGTGACCATGGAGATCCGCGACACGGTCAGCAACCCGCTCGAACGCGAGGGTACCGATGTGGATGATTTCTGCGAACTGAACGGCGGCCTGCAGATTTACAGCAAGGGCGACGACGACACGCCCGCCACGGAGGTGCCGGAAGACCCCGAGGATCCCGAACACCCCTACAACGAGACGTCCAAGCGCTGGGTCAGCGCCTGCGACTCGATCCCCCAGGTCTACGTCAACGTGCGCTACAACCCGGCCGAGCCCCGGGATCAGCTCTCCTTCCCTGCGCCCTACCACGTAGGCTACGAGCCCTATGTCAGCGAGGCTTCGGTCAGGGACATCGACATGCAGATCGCCGAGGCGCTCAAAAAGCGTTTCCACGGCGAGGGCGACGATTACCAGAAGTACGAGGGGGTCAAGGCGCTCGAAGCCGACTCGGTGACGCTCGACGGTACGGCCAAAATCTGGTATATCGGCCGTTTCCTCGACGGGTTCATCTTCGACACGAACATCGACGAGGTGAAGAAGATCATCTACGGCGAGGTCGCGCAAAAGGGCACGGCGCTCGACTACACCCCGTCGAGCGGCGGGATGATCCAGGCGTTCTACTATACCATTCCCAACCTCAAGTTCGGTCAGTGGGCGGAGCTCATCACCACGTCGACCAACGCCTACGGTTCGTCGGGCAAGAGCGGCTCGTCGAGTTCGTCCACTTCGGGGTCGAGCGGTTATTCGTCGAGCTACCTCGATTATCTCAACTACCTCAATTACGCCAATAGCTACTACGGCAGCGGCGGCTACTACGGGGGGTACTACGGCGGCTATTACGGCAACTACTACGGCGGTTACTACGACAGCATGTACGGCTACGGCTACGACAGTTCCAGCACGGGTACCACCGTGACGACCATCACCACCGAGATCCCGTCGTTCACACCCCTTATTTTCCAGCTTTACATCGAACCGGAAGATTGATCCGGCTTCGCTGCCCGGTGTGGAAAAACCGTCCTTTCGCAATAGAAGGGGCGGTTTTATTTTTGTTCCGTTCATGTTACGTTTTTATTTCACTTTTTAAGGCAGAAATTTTGCAGTTCCGCAAAATTGTATTAACTTAGTGATGCAGAACTTCAACTTAAAATTCAACGGATATGATTATCACATTTAACGAGTTGCGCCGCATCAAGGACAGGCTGCCCAGCGGCAGCTCGCAACGCATTGCAGATGAACTGGGACTCGACGTAGAAACCGTCCGCAATTATTTCGGGGGCAAGCACGAGGCTAAGGAGTGCGTGGGGGTTCATTTCGAACCGGGCCCGGACGGTGGAGTCGTTACACTGGACGACACGACGATCCTCGATGTTGCAATGCGTATCCTTGGCGACCAGAACAAATAGTTGTTAAGAGTTAGTCCGGCTTTCGGGCCGGGTCGTAGGGCCTGCGTTTTCGCAGGCCTGTTTTTTTCGCTCTATCCTTTCTCCGCTTTCTCCGCTTTCTCTGCTTTTTCCGCTTTCTCCGCACCGTCTGCCAGTCCATTGGGTTGCCGATTCGCACCAGTTCGTACCGTTCGTACCGTCCGTACTGTCCGTACTGTCCGTACTGTCCGTACTGTCCGTACTGTCCGCACTGCTCCGTATCATCTGTATCATCCTTGCCGTCCGTACCGTCTTTTTCGTCCGCATTGTCCGGCTTCCGCAATGTCTTTCCGCAGTATTTACCGTTGTCGCCGCTCCCCGATGTATCCATGTTTCTGTTTTTTCTCTGTTTTCTTCATCGTTTTCGCCTGCGTACCTGCCTGCGTGGCATCACCCCGATTGCCGCCGGGTGCCCTTGTCCGCCCTCCTGTTTTTTTGCCGTCCTCCCGCTTGGCATATTCCGTTTCGCCCCGGCCTTTCTGCCAAAATAACACCTGGGCCGGAGCTGCCGGGACGGTCGTACGGAGGAATTCTGCCATTATGCTGACAATTTGGCAGGGATTGCCGTTTGGTACAACCTTTGTTCGATCTACGGGCGTGACCGGCAGCCGGAACCGCAGGGCGAAGGGGCGGGGCACAAGGCAACGTAAAAAATAACATTAAACTTATATACGATTATGGCAAAGATTATTGGTATTGACTTAGGTACTACGAACTCCTGCGTAGCAGTGATGGAGGGCAACGAGCCCGTGGTTATTCCCAACTCCGAGGGACACCGCACGACCCCGTCTGTGGTGGCTTTCACGGCGGACGGCGAGCGCAAGGTGGGTGACCCGGCTAAGCGTCAGGCCATCACCAACCCCAAACGTACGGTCTTTTCGATCAAGCGTTTCATGGGCGAGCGCTACGATCAGGTTACGGCCGATATAGAGCGTGCCCCCTATCCGATCGTCAAGGGTGACAACAACACCCCGCGCGTCGATATCGACGGCCGCCAGTATACGCCGCAGGAGATTTCGGCCATCATCCTGCAGAAGATGAAGAAGACGGCCGAAGACTACCTCGGACAGGAGGTTACGGAGGCTGTCATCACGGTTCCCGCCTATTTCTCCGACTCGCAGCGCCAGGCTACGAAGGAGGCTGGCGAAATCGCCGGGCTGAAGGTGCGCCGTATCATCAACGAGCCTACCGCAGCCGCACTGGCCTACGGTATGGACAAGAAGAGCAGCGATATGAAGATCGCCGTGTATGACCTCGGCGGCGGTACGTTCGATATTTCGATCCTCGAGCTGGGCGACGGCGTCTTCGAAGTGAAGTCGACCAACGGCGATACCCACCTGGGCGGCGACGACTTCGACCACGTGCTGATCGACTACATGGCCGAGGCGTTCAAGGCCGAGCACCAGATCGACCTGCGCCAGGATCCGATGGCCTTGCAGCGTCTGAAGGAAGCTGCCGAGAAGGCGAAGATCGAACTTTCGTCCTCGACCTCCACGGAGATCAACCTGCCGTACATCATGCCCGTCAACGGCATTCCGCAGCACCTCGTTATGTCGCTCACGCGTGCCAAGTTTGAGCAGCTGTGCGACCACCTGATCCGCAAGACCATCGAGCCTTGCAAACTCGCTTTGCGCGACGCAGGCCTCGACGCTTCGCAGATCAACGAGGTGATCCTCGTCGGCGGTTCGACCCGTATCCCCGCGATCCAGAAGATCGTCGAAGAGTTCTTCGGCCGCACGCCCAACAAGAGCGTGAACCCCGACGAAGTGGTGGCTGTAGGCGCCGCTATCCAGGGCGGTGTGCTCACGGGCGAGGTGAAGGATGTGCTGCTGCTCGACGTTACGCCGCTGTCGCTGGGTATCGAGACCTTGGGCGGTGTGATGACCAAGCTCATCGACGCCAACACCACGATTCCGACCCGCAAGTCGGAGACTTTCTCCACGGCTGCCGATAACCAGCCTTCGGTCGAGATCAACGTCTGCCAGGGCGAACGTCCGCTGGCCCGCGACAACAAGTCGATCGGCCGCTTCCACCTGGACGGCATTCCTGCCGCTCCGCGCGGTGTGCCGCAGATCGAGGTGACGTTCGATATCGACGCCAACGGTATTCTGAACGTCTCGGCCAAGGACAAGGGCACGGGCAAGGAACAGAAGATCCGTATCGAGGCTTCTTCGGGCCTTACCGAGCAGGAAATCCAGCGTATGCGCGACGAGGCCAAGGCCAACGAGGCCAAGGACAAGGAGGAGAAGGAGCGTATCGACAAGATCAACGCCGCCGACTCGAACATCTTTGCCACGGAGAAGCAGCTCAAAGAGTATGGCGACAAGCTCCCCGCCGACAAGAAGTCCGCGATCGAGGGTGCGCTGGCCAAGCTGAAGGAGGCGCACAAGAACGCCGACGTGGCGGCTATCGACACGGCCATCGCCGAGCTGAACGCCGCATGGCAGGCTGCATCGCAGGACATCTACGCACAGCAGCAGGCGCAGGGCGCACAGCCCGGGGCCGATGCCGGCCAGTCGCAGTCGCAGGCCAATGCCGGCGGCGCGTCGAATGGCGGCGACAGCTCTCAGCCTGAGGACGTCGAGTTCGAGGAGGTGAAGTAATACTCGAAGTGTTCGGGACACTTCAGCCGCAAGGCTTTCATATAAATTCCCAGGGGTGCGATCCGGATTTTCGGGTCGCACCTTTTTTTGTCCGGCGGCATTCTGATTTCCGGTTTTTATCGCTATCTTTGGGATACCTGCCAACTCCCTGCGTATATGGGCCGCCCAGCCACATTTGCTGTTTGCACCGCGCTGCTCTTCCTTGCTGGTGTGGCTGTCTTTCGGATTCTTGATTCCGCTTACGCGGTTAGTTGCCGGAAATAGCCCTTTGAGGCGATCCCGCGCCTATCCCCGTTCCGCCCGCCACATGCCGTAGAGGATCAGTGCCGCGCCTGCCAGTGCCGCGGGGGTGATACGCTCGCCGATGCAGGCCGCCGCCGTGATGATCGTCACCAACGGGTTGAAATAGATGTAGTTGGTCGTGCGCACGGCTCCCAGCCTGTGCATCGCGGCGTTCCAGAGTATGTAGCAGAGCATCGACGCCACGAGCCCGAGGAACAGCAGGTTCCCCCATACGGCGGGGCGTGCCAACACCTCTGAAGTGATCGAAAAAGGCTGGAAAACGAATACCGGCAGGATGGTCAGCAGCCCGTAGAAGAACACCTTGCGGGTGATGAATACGGCAGGGTAGCGGCCGCCGATGCGTTTGATGACCAGCGAATAGACCATCCACAGCAGCGCCGCCGACAATGCCAGCATGTCGCCCCTGGGCGAGAGCCGGAGCACGAAACGGCCGTTGAGGACGACGAGCACCATGCCTGCGAACGCCAGCGCCGAACCCACGGCCTGCCGCCGCGTCATCCGTTCGCTGCGGTAGAGCAGGCTCAGCAGTACGGCCGTCCATACGGGCGCCGTGCACACGATCAGCGAGACGTTCGAGGCCGGGGCGTATTCCAGCGCCATGTTTTCGGTCAGGAAATAGAGCGAGCCGCCCGTGATCCCCGCTACTGCCAGCGTCATTTCGTCACGCCATCCCGATGCCCACAACCGCCTGCCGGACAGGGGCAGGATGCAGAGGTATGCCATGGCGAACCGCAGCAGGAATATCTCCGCCGGGGTCAGCGAATTGGCGATGAGCACCTTCGTCGAAACGAACGTCGCTCCCCATACCGCCACGCTGAAGAGCGCCGCAAGGTGGTACTTGTACTCCGTATATTTTATCATACGGCTTCAAAATTACAGTTTTTTTATCTTCCCGACGCAAATCTTAATTCGTTATTTCCGATTTTCAATTCTTTTTTCCTATCTTTGCGTGCTATTATGCGTAATGACAATAATTACAACAAATAATAACAAAATTTTTCAACTCAAATGCAAAGTAAAGGTGCTATTAAATTACTCGCAGTCCTTTTGGCGCTTGCGTGTGTTTACCAGCTCTCCTTCACGTTCAAGACGCGGAGCGTAGAGAAGAAGGCGTCGGAGTACGCCGCGCAGTTCCCCCTCGACCAGCAGGGCGAGGCCGAACAGCATTACCTCGATTCGGTTCAGAATCTGGGTGTTTATAACCTCGGGTTCAAGAAGTTCACCTACAAGGAGTGCAAGGAGAAGGAACTGAACCTGGGTCTCGACCTCAAGGGCGGTATGAACGTCATGCTGGAGGTGCAGGTCGAGGATGTCGTCAAGGCGCTCGCCGGCGACAGCCAGAACGATCCCGCCTTCGTTGGCGCCATCGCCGAGGCCAACGCGGCCCTGAAGGACGGCACCTCGAAAGACTATATTTCCGACTTCGTGAAGGCCTACCAGCGCCTTTCGAACGGCGGTTCGCTGGCTGCGATCTTCGTCAGCCCCGACCGTAAGGACATCACGCTCGAAAGCTCCGATGCCGACGTCGAGAAAATCCTCAAGAAGGAAACCGATGCCGCCATCGCCGCTTCGTTCAACGTCCTGCGCAGCCGTATCGACCATTTCGGCGTTACGCAGCCCAACATCATGCGCCTGCCCAACTCGCACCGCATCCTGGTCGAGCTGCCGGGCGTGAAGGAGCCGCAGCGTGTGCGCGACCTGTTGCAGGGTACCGCGTCGCTCGAATTCTGGCTGACCTACGATGCCCGCGAGGTGCTTCCCGCACTGGCAGCAGCCGATAAGCTCGTCAAGGCTGAGCTGGCCGAGCTCCCCGCCGCCACGCAGCCCGAGACCGCTTCGGCCGAAGCCGAGGCCGTCGGTGAGCAGACCGCTTCCGGCGACGCCGCAGGCCTGATCGCCGAGATCGGCGCCGATTCCGTTGCCGCTGCCGGGCAGGTGGACGCAGGCCGCTACGACCGTACGCAGAACCCGCTGCTGGCCGTGCTCGACCCGAATTATGCGGGTGGTGCCGCCATCGGTGCCGCCTATAAGGCCGACATGGCTGCCGTCAACGAATACCTGGCGAACCCTGCGGTGCGCGAGCTCTTCCCGGCCGACATCGACTTCAAGTGGGGTGTCAAGGGCGACGATAAGATCGACGGCCGCTACTATCTCTATGCCATCAAGATTTCCACGCCCGACGGCAAGGCTCCGCTGGACGGGTCGGTCGTGACGAGCGCCACCGAGCAGTACGCCCAGCGCGGCGCTACGGCCGAGGTGTCGATGACCATGAACGGCGAGGGTACGCAGGAGTGGGCGCGCCTGACGGGCGAGAACATCGGCAAATGCATCGCCATCGTCCTCGATGGGTACGTATATTCCGCACCCCGCGTGAACACCAAGATCGACAAGGGTTCCTCGCAGATCACGGGCGACTTCACGATTCAGGAGGCGAAAGACCTTGCCAACGTACTCAACTCGGGTAAGGTTCCCGCTCCGGCCAAGATCATCCAGGATACCGTCGTGGGCCCCTCGCTGGGTCAGGAGTCGATCAACGCGGGTATGCTCTCGTTCGTGATCGCCTTCATCCTCGTGCTGCTCTACATGGGCCTGTTCTACAAGACCGCAGGCTGGATGTCCGACGTCGCCCTGCTGACCAACGTCTTCCTGCTGATGGGCGTCCTGGTGTCGTTCGGCGCCGTGCTGACGCTGCCGGGTATCGCGGGTATCGTCCTGACGATGGGTATGGCCGTCGACGCCAACGTCATCATCTACGAACGTATCAAGGAGGAGCTGCGCGGCGGCAAGGGGCTCTCGCTGGCCATCAAGGACGGTTTCTCGAAAGCCTACTCGGCCATCATCGACGGTAATCTGACGACCATCATCACCGGTATCGTGCTCTTCATCTTCGGTAACGGCCCCGTACAGGGCTTCGCCACGACCCTTATCATCGGTATCATCACTTCGTTCTTCAGCGCCGTGTTCATCACGCGCCTGCTGATCGAGTGGATCGTCGCCAAGTGGGGACATATCTCCTTCTCGCGCAAGTGGTCGGAGAACTTCCTGAACAATACCCATTTCGATTTCATCCGCGTGCGCAAGGTGGGTTATACGATCGCCGTGGTGCTGATCGCCCTTTCGTGCATCTCGTTCGTGGCCCGCGGCCTGAACCTCGGTGCCGAGTTCACCGGCGGCCGTGCCTATGTGATCCGCTTCGACAAGGCCGTTTCGGCCGAGGAGGTGCGCCAGAATCTTGGCGAGGCGTTCTCGCAGCACGCCGGTGCCGACGCTTCGGCGATCAGCTTCGAGGTGAAGCAGTACGGCAACGAGAACCAGATGCGCATCGTGACGCAGTACCGCTACGACGACACGTCGGACGAGGCTACCGCCGAAGTGGAGCAGATCATCTTCGACGCCCTGAAGCCGCTCTATTCGTACGACATCTCCTTCGAGCAGTTCCGTAATACCCAGACCGACGTCAACGGTATCCTCACTGCCGACAAGATCGGCCCTTCGATCGCCAAGGACATGACCTGGAACGCCATCTACTCGGTGTTGTTCTCGCTCATCGCCATCGGGCTCTACATCACGTTCCGCTTCAAGCGCTGGCAGTGGGCATCGGGCGCCACGCTCGCACTGGCCGTCAACGCGCTGTTCATCATCGGCCTCTTCTCGATGCTCTACGGTTTCGTGCCCTTCAACCTGGAGGTGAACCAGGCGTTCATCGCCGCGATCCTTACGATCATCGGCTATGCCATCAACGATACGGTGGTCGTCTTCGACCGTATCCGCGAGTACCTGGGCCTCTATCCCAAGCGCAACCTCAAGGATAACGTGAACAACGCCATCAACTCGACGCTGTCGCGTACGATCAACACCTCGGGTACGACGCTCGTGACGCTGCTCGCCATCTTCTTCTTCGGCGGCGAGACCATCCGCGGCTTCATCTTCGCCCTGACGGTCGGCGTCATCGTGGGTACTGTGGCTACGATTTTCATCGCTACGCCGGTCGCTTACGACCTGATGGCCAAGCGTGCCAAGATCGACAAGGAGTAACACACCTATATTTAATATGCAAATAAAGTGGATTGCACGGTTGGTGCAGTCCATTTTATTTTTAACTTTGCGTCATGGAACTCCAACGTGCAATAGATAGTTTGCTGAAGTGGATGCACCGCTATGTCTCGCCGGTCTTTCTGGCGCTGCTCATGGCCTCGTTCATCCTGTGGTATATCGCCAAACTGAGTTATATCTATACCACCGAACAGAAGGTGCGTGTGGATGTCGACGGGCAGGTTTTCGATGTGACATGTACCGTCGAAGGGGTCGGTACCAACCTGTTCGGTTACCAGGTCTACATGAACAAGACGCTGCGCATCCCGCTCTCGGCGCTCAAGTACAAGCGCTCGCGCGAGGAGGGGCACGAGGGGCGGATCATCATCGACCCGCAGTCGTTGCAGAATGCGATTTCCGTGAAATTCAGCGATATTAAGATAACCTCTATCGACGCGGTTCCCGAGATAGATTTTCCCGACGGACAGGAATGATGAAAGTAGGAATTACGGGCGGCATCGGCAGCGGCAAGAGCACTGTCTGCCGCCTTTTTGCACAGAAGGGCATTGCGGTTTACGATTCGGACGCTGCGGCCAAACGGCTGATGCAGGAGGATGGGGCGCTGCGGCGGCAGTTGGCCGGTCGTTTCGGCGAGGGGACTTTCCGTGACGGGGTGCTCGACCGGGCTTACCTCGCGGGCATCGTCTTTGCCGATCCGCAGGCGCTGGCCGACCTCAATGCATTGGTGCATCCGGTCGTTATGCGTGATTTCGATGCCTGGGCGGCGCGGCAGGAGGGTAGCTACGTGATCCTCGAAAGCGCCATCCTGTTCGAAGCCGGGCTCGAAGGTTGTGTCGACAAGACGGTCGCCGTCCTCGCGCCGCGCGAACTGCGCATCGAGCGCACCTGCCGCCGCGACGGGTGCGGGGCCGACCAGGTCGTGCGCCGCATCGCCGCGCAGCTCGACGACGATGCGCTGAGCGCCCGTGCGGACTATGTGGTCGTCAATATCTTCGAGGAAGACCTCGAACCAGCGGTAGTCAAACTCGACCGGATTTTCAGCCATGGCAGCAAATAACCCCTTGTTCGATTTCTCACAGCCCCGGGTGATGGCGATCCTGAACGTCACCCCCGACTCGTTTTTCGCCGGCAGCCGTATGCCCGATGCGCCGCATGTCGAGCGCCGCGTGCGCGAGGCCGTAGCCGAAGGGGCGTCGATCATCGACGTCGGCGGCTACTCGTCGCGTCCCGGGGCGGACGAAGTATCCCCCGGGGAGGAGTGGCGGCGCGTGGAGCTGGGCGTGGAGGCCGTGCGGCGGCTGGCCCCCGGCATGGCCGTTTCGGTCGATACGTTCCGCAGCGAGGTCGCTGCCCGGGCGATCGAAAGGTTCGGCCCCCTGATCATCAACGACATTTCTGCCGGGGAACTCGATCCCGCCATGCCTGCCGTCGCTGCGAAATACGGGGTGCCCTACATCGCCATGCACATGAAGGGCGACCCTAAGACCATGCAGTCGCTCACGGACTACAAACGCGACATCACGGCCGAGGTCGTCGCCTATTTCGAGGCCAGGGTTGCCGCGCTGCTCGCCGCCGGGATCGCACGCGAGCATCTCGTCCTCGACCCCGGTTTCGGCTTCGCCAAGACCACGGAACAGAATTACGAACTGCTCGCCGGGCTTCACCGCCTCTGTGCGCTGGGCTATCCCGTACTGGCGGGGCTCTCGCGCAAGTCGATGATCTACCGTGTGCTCGGCGCCACCCCTGCCCAATCCCTCGCGGGTACCGTAGCCCTGGGGTGGGAGTGCCTGCGGCAGGGCGCCGCGATCCTGCGCGTGCACGACGTGCGGGAAGCCGTCGATACGGTGAGGATCTTCAACGCATACGTACAAAACAGCGGAGAGATATGCCAAATGAAAAAATAACGGGGAATCCGGCGGAGAAACCTGCGGAAAAGGTGTCGGAAAACGGGGCGGGGAAACCTGCCGGGCGTCGTGACGGACGGCGGGGAAGGCCGCAGGGCGGTCAGCAAAACAGACCGCAGGACGAACGCGAAGGCGGACAGTCGGACAGGTCGCAGGGCGGACGCCGCAATGTGCAGCCGGACAAACCGCAGGGCGGGTCGCAGTCAGGCCGCCCTGCCGGGAGTTCCGGCCGCTCCGGCAGCTCCCGCCCGGTGGCCGGGACGGCGGTCGGGAAGCCCGCTTTCAACTGGACATGGCGCGACTATGCGTTGCAGTTATCGGTGGTCATTATCGGTATCGTCGTTACGTTCGCCGGTTCCGGCCTGATTTCCCGCTGGGCGAGTCAGCGACAGGTCAGAACGGTCATGCAGTTGGTGGTTTCCGAGCTGGAACAGAACCGCGAAATGCTGCGTGATGTTTACAGCAACCTCGACTACGACCGCCGGGGAATGCTGATGTTCATGGAATACGACGAACTGGAAGACATTCCGGCCGATTCGCTGGCCCATTACAGCCTGCTCTTGAGTTACCTGCCGTCCTACAGGCCGCAGCAGGAGGCGCTCGAAGTGCTCAAGTCCTCGGATATCGTTTCGGCGGTGGGGGACAAGCAGTTCCTGGCAGATATTTTCGGATGTTATAACCGGCTCAACGATTTCCGGGAGAATGTCGCTATGTATTCCGGGCGGAAACAGGATGCGCAAAACCACCTGTTTGTCAATACTCCCGGCTTTTCGCTCGCTCCCATGGGAACATACGGGTCGTGGAAGGTAATTTTTGAAGACCCGTTGTGTGCGGCTTTCATCGGCACTTCCGCTTATTTTTTCGGCGGGGGCGATTATTTCGGTCATATGATACGGGCGGTCGACGATGTGATCGCCTCCATAAATAAGAAATACCGTTTCGAACGGCAGGGCGTCCAGAAATAAGAGGCAATGACAAAGAAATCCAAGTCTTTTCCGGCACGGACATGGCGCGAATACGCGCTGCAACTCTCGGTGGTCATCATCGGTATTGTCGTTACGTTCGCCGGCTCGGGGCTGATCGAACGCTGGCGCGTGGCGCGCGAGGTGCGTGCGACGATGCTGCTGGTACATGCCGAACTGGAAACCAACCGCGCGGATTTCATGCAGGTCTGGGACTATCAGCAATGGGAAATGCGCGCCTGCAAGTTCTTGACGGACAACCGCCGCGACCTGAAACGGATACCGTCCGATACGCTGGCCTCTTTCGATCCGGTTTACGGGCGGATCCATTTCTTCCATCCGCGCAGGGATGCTTTCGAGGTGCTGAAGAATTCCGGCCTGATGTCTTCGGTGCCCGACAAGGACTTCCTGCTGGCCGTTACGCAGGGATACGCCGTGCTGGCCGATTTGGAGGAGAATATCTCGATGTATTACCAGTTAAAACTCACTGCCCAGAACGACATGTCCAAGGACTTCAGCGAAAAACAGCGGGAGCGTTTCTATACCGGGGACATGTACGAGAGGTGGGAATGTATTTTCTCGGTGCCGTGTTTTGCCGAATTCATGCTGACAGCGCCCTATTATTTTCCGGAGGGATATATCGAAGGATTGTTGGCGGATGTCGATCGGTCGATACGGGCGATCGAAGCGAAATACAAACTGGATAAAAAACCGACCGATGATTAAAGTTACCGATATACACAAGCGCTTCGGCGACCTCGAAGTGCTGAAAGGCGTTTCGCTCGACGTCGCCCGGGGCGAGGTCGTTTCGATCGTCGGTGCCAGCGGCGCCGGCAAGACCACGCTGTTGCAGATCGTGGGTACGCTTTCGCGGCCCGACGGCGGACGGGTCGAAATCGACGGGCAGGATGTTTTTTCGCTGGGCGATAAGACGTTGTCCCGATTCCGCAACGGACGCATCGGTTTCGTGTTCCAGTTCCACCACCTGCTGCCCGAGTTCACGGCCTTCGAGAACGTCTGCATCCCGGGGCTGATCGGCAAACACCCCCGTGCGGAGGTCGAACGCCGCGCCGCGGAGCTGCTGGAAATGATGGGTCTCGCCGGGCGCCGCGACCATAAGCCCGGCCAGCTTTCCGGCGGCGAGCAGCAGCGCGTGGCCATCGCCCGGGCCCTGATCAATTCCCCCGCCGTGCTGCTGGCCGACGAACCCTCGGGCAACCTCGATTCGCACAACCGCGACGAGATACACCGTCTTTTTTTCGAGCTGCGCGACCGGCTGGGGCAGACCATCGTGATCGTGACCCACGATGAACACCTCGCCGCCATGGCCGACCGCCGCATCACGATGTCCGACGGCCGGATTCTGTAAGGCTGCGCCCGGTGGGCGGTTCGCGGCGCCGTACGGGTTCCCCGGGTGCCCTGCCGTCTGACATCGCTTCCGGTATCCGGCGGCTTTCCCGGCGTGGCGGGGCTGCTTCGGGCTGTTCCCGAAGCCGTCCGGGGTTGCGGATCATTGCATAAATACAGTTGTATTATGGATACAGAACTCAGGGAGCTGCTCGAACGGCTCCACGACAAATACAACCGTCCCGAGTTTATCGAGTGCGACCCGATTTCGGTGCCGCACCGCTATGCGGGGCGTACCGACCGGGAGATCGCGGGATTTTTCGCCGCCACGATCGCCTGGGGCAACCGCAAGGCTATCGTGGCGAACGGCCACCGGATGATGCGCTGCATGGACGACGCTCCGGCGGATTTCGTGCGCAACGCCTCGGAGAAGGAGCTGGCATCGCTTTCGTCCTATGCCCACCGCACGTTCAACGGCGGCGACCTGCGTGACTTCGTGCTGGCACTGCGCCGTATGGAGGAGCTTCACGGCGGCATCGGGAATTTCTTCGAGACCCGTTACGAGGCGACGCGGAGCATCCCGGCGGTCTTTGCCGAATTCCGGCGCGAGTTTTTCAGCTGCGGCCATGCTCCGCGTTGCGAAAAACATCTTTCGTCCATCGAGAAGGGCGCCGCCTGCAAACGGCTCTGCATGTACCTGCGCTGGATGGTGCGCAGCGACGGGCGGGGCGTGGATTTCGGCGAGTGGACGCGCATCCCGATGTCGGCGCTCTATATCCCGCTCGACGTCCATACAGGCAATATGTCCCGTGCGCTGGGGCTGCTCACACGCCGCCAGAACGACTGGCGTGCCGTCGAGCAGACCACCGCTTCGCTCCGCATGTTCGATCCCGCCGACCCTGTGCGTTACGATTTCTCGCTCTTCGGGGCGGGTATCGACGGTTACCTCAAAGCATAGAGACGATGTTCCGCTTCAAACAATTCGCCATACGCCAGGATCGCTGCCCGATGAAGGTCGGGACGGACGGCGTGCTGCTGGGCGCCTGGGTCTCGGTGCGTCCGTCGGACAGGCGCATCCTCGATATCGGTACCGGTACGGGGCTTATCGCACTGATGATGGCACAACGTGTCCCCGGGGCCCGGATCACGGGTGTCGACGTGGAAGACATTTCGCAGGCGCGCGAGAATGCCGATGCCTCGCCGTGGGGCGGCAGGGTAGCGTTCGTGCAGTGCCCCGTACAAGAGTTCGCCCCGCAGGGAAAGTTCGACCTGGTCGTCTCCAACCCGCCGTTCTTTGTCGATTCGCTCACCTGTCCCGATGCGGGGCGTACCACGGCCCGCCATGCCGTACGGCTGCCCTTCGGCGATCTGCGCGACGCCGTCGTGCGTCTGCTCTCCGACGAGGGGCACTTCGCCGTGGTCTTGCCTGCGGACGAGGCCGCCCGTTTCATCGGCATCTGCCGGGACGTGTTGCTTCCGGTGCGTCGTACCGACGTGCGCACGACGCCCCGCCACGCGGCCAAACGGGTGCTGCTCGAATTCGTCCGTACGCCTTCCGGCGACGTTTTTCCGCCCGCCGCCGCTTCGCCTCCCTCCGGTTTTTCCGCCGCGGGTTCCGGCCTTCGTTCCGATGACCCGGCGGCCCTGTCGGATGCCGTCCCCCTCTTTTCTGTGCCTTCCGTCCCGGCCCCCGATCGCACCGAGCTGGTTATTGGCACGGGTGTGCACGAGCAGTATACCCCCGAATACCGCTCCCTGACGCGCGATTTTTACCTGAAATTTTGATAGCACGGCAAAATAAGTTACATTTGCGTTAGCGATTAAAAAATTCGAACCCATGAAACTCAGACTTCTGGCGCTCGCCCTCCTCGTATGCGGCGGCGCCGCGGCGCAAAACCCATACATAGCCCTGCAAGGGGCCGACGAGACATCGGGCGGCATCGTCGTGTCGCAGCCCCGCACGGTACTGGCTGTCGACGTCACGGCCGAGCGCGACGTGACCCTCAGCGGCCCCTATGCGCGCTATGCGCAGAAATTCCTCGGCGTCCGTGCCCCGCTGACCGACAAGATGTCATGGGCCGTTACGGGGGCTTCGGTCGCCCTGCTCGACCCCAAGGCGTGCCTCGACGCGCCCGCCCCGGCCCAGCCTTCGCGCACGGTGATGTCCCATGCCACGTCCGAGGACGAATTTTCGCGCCTCCAGGCCGACAAGAACGACATGGCGGTGCTGGCGTTGGAGGACGCCGCCCGCGAAGCCGCCAACACGATCTTTTCGCTTCGCAGGCACCGTATCGAGCTCATCACGGGCGAAGCCGGCGAAAATGTCTTCGGCGAAGGGCTGAAAGCCGCCCTGGCCGAGATCGAACGCCTCGAACAGAGCTATCTGGAGCTCTTCCTGGGCAAGCGTGTCGTCACCACCGAGACCCGCCGCTATGTGGTCTATCCGCAATCCGACAAGAAGCAGTATATCGTCTGCCGTTTCAGTGCCGCCGCCGGGCTGCTCCCCGAGAGCGACCTTTCGGGCGACATGGTGCTGCTGCAGATCGAACCCTCGGGCAATACGGCTACCGCCGTCGAGGCTTCGGCCAAGGAGTCCAATACCGTGGCCTGCCGTGTGGCCGACCCATCGGTCTGCACGGTCATCGCAGGCGGCCGCGAGTATGCCCGCGCGGTGCTTCCCCTGTTCGAGTTCGGCCGCACGATCAACGTCGCGCTTCCCCGCCGCAAATAGCTTTTACCGATGGATTATACGTCGCGTATGGTGGCGCTGCTCAGGGAGTTGCGCCGCGAGCGTAACGGTGCCGTAGCCGATTCGATGCGCTATTACGGCACGCCTTACGGACTGAATTACGGGGTGAGCCTGCCCACCTTGCGCCGGATAGCGCGTGCGGAGGCGCCCGACCACGGTTTCGCCCGTTACCTCTACCGGCAGGATGTCCGCGAACTGCGCCTTGCCGCGTTGCATATTGCATGTCCGGCGTGCCTTACGCCGGAGGAGTTCCCCGCATGGGCCGCAGGCATTGTCAATTCCGAAATCGCCGAGGAGGCCGCTTTTGCCCTGCTGAGCCGAGCCGAGGCGTTCCCCGCGCTGTTCTCGGCGTGGATCGCCTCGCCCGATGCGTTGTTGCAGTATGCCGCCCTGCTCGCCGCCGCGCGCAGTCCCCGCCTTACGGCCTCATGGGTTGCACCGGCCGTCGAAGCCGTGCACCGCAATGCAACGGCCGAGGCGACGGTCGAAACGCCGGCCGAAGCGACGACCGAGGCAACCGCCGCCGCAATTTCCGCCGCTGCGGATACCTCTGTTGCACCGGGTGCCTTTGTCTCTGATGCTTCTGTTACGGAGGCCTCTTCTCCGGAAGTTGCCACGCCTGCTCCCGGCGATTCTTCCGTTGGCGACACCCTTTCCGCTGCAATTGTCTCAGCCGCCCCAGGCGCTTCTCCGGCCTCAGACCCGCATGTCGCCTCCCCGTGTGCTGCCGGGCAGCAGGTTTCCTCCCGGCCTCTGGCGCAGCATCCCGTCCCCGCCGCCCGCCTTACGGCTCAGGGTGCGGTGGCGCTGCTCGCGGCCGTCGCGGCGCAAAACGAGGAGAACCGGCAGGCGGTACTCCGCGCAGCCGGTTCTCTGGGTAAGCTCCCTGCCGAAGACTACGTCCACGAGGAGCTCGCCTGGCGTCTGGAGGCATAGGCCTCCCTTTCATGCATTGTTTGTTTCGCGCGGGAGTTCATCGCTGTGCCACCTGTTCGCGCTTTTCCAGCTCCCGCAGCACGTTTACCAGATGGTCGTAACCCACGCGGCCGCTCTCGCGCCACAGTACTTCGCCGCGGCGGAAGAACATGAGCGTCGGCACCGACATGATGTTGTAGCGGTGCACTGCGTCCAGCATTCCGCGGTCGTCGATATCCACCTTGTATACATCCACGCGGCCGTTCATCTCCCGTTGGAACTTGTCGATGGCGGGGTGCATCATCTGGCATGGCCCGCACCATGTGGCGAAAAAGTCCACGAACGTCAGCGCGTCCCGCCAGATGATCTTATCAAAATCCGTAGTTGTCATTCTATCTTCTTTTTCAGTTCATCTCTGCCCATGTGACCCCGGCGTAGGCCTTGTCCGCCAACTCCTTTTCCGCATAGCTGATCGTGCGGCGCAGCCCTTCCGCGAGCGGTGTACGGGGCACCCAGCCCAGCTCCCTGCGTGCTGCCGAGATGTCGGGCGTGCGCCGCCTTGCGTCGTCGGCCCGTGCCGCCGTGTGCACGATCCGCGAGCGGCTTCCCGTCAGGGCCACGATCTTCTCCGCCAGCGCCCGGATGGCGATTTCATGGTTGCTGCCCAGGTTCACCGTGCGCACCGCCCCGGCCGACGGCGGTGCTTCCATCAGCCTGACGAGCCCCTCCACGAGGTCTTCGACCCAGCAGAACGTGCGTAGCTGCTCCCCGCTGCCGTTGACGAGGATGTCGCGGTTCTGCAAGGCCGCCACGACCATCTTTATCACCACGCGCTGATCCATCGGGTCGGCGCCGCTGCCGTAGGTATTGAATATGCGGGCAATGCGCGTGTCGACGTCGTATTCGCTGTGGTATGCCCTGTGCAGTGCCTCGGCGGCGCGCTTGCCTTCGCAGAGGATGTAGTGCGTCGAGCAGCAGTTGCCCGGTTCGCTCGCCGGGTCGCGCTGCCCGATGCCGTAGATGTTTCCCGCCGAGGCGAAGACCACCCGCGCATGTTCGGTGCGTGCTGTGTCGAGCGCGTTTATGGCGCCCAGCACGCTCACGCGGAGCGTCTCCACCGGGAGCGCCTTGTTGTAGCGCACGCGCGACGGCGACGCGAGGTTGTATATCTCGTCGCAGCGGATACTGAACCCGTTGATGATATTGTGGTGTACATACCGGAACAGGGGGTGCTGCAATACGCCCCGCAGCAGGGGCGAGTTGACCGCATCGCGGATATCGACGCAGAAAACCTCGTGCCCTTCCTCCAGAAGGCGCAGGCAGAGGTGCGTGCCGATAAAACCCACCCCGCCGAGAACGACTATTCGTTTTTGCATCTCTTACTCCTTTTTACGGGTGTAAGAGCAAAATCTATTCCACAAAAAGCGCCCGTGGCAGTTGGTCTACGCTGTTTATCGTCACGACCTCGATCCCCTTGGGGCGTTTGGCGCCCTTGCCCAGATACCCCGATACGACGATGCGTTTGAATCCCAGGCGCGCGGCCTCGCTGATGCGCTGCTCGGTGCGGGGCGCCGGGCGCACTTCGCCCGAAAGCCCGATTTCGCCCGCGCAGCAGACCCCCTCGGCGACGGGGCGGTCGTAGTACGACGAGATCACCGCCGCGACCACTGCCAGGTCTAATCCCGGGTCGGCGACCTTGAACCCGCCGGCGAAATTCAGGAAGACGTCCTTCTGGAACATCTTCATTCCCACGCGTTTTTCCAGCACGGCCAGCAGCATGTTCATGCGCTTGGTGTCGTAGCCCGTCGTCGAACGCTGGGGCGTACCGTATGCCGCGCCGCTCACCAGTGCCTGCACCTCGATCAGGTAGGGGCGCACGCCGTCGGCCGAAGCGCCCACGGCGATGCCGCTCAGCGGCTCCTCGTAGTGCGTCAGCAGGATCTCGGACGGGTTGTCCACGCTCCGCAGGCCGCTGTCCAGCATCTCGAACACCCCGATTTCGAACGTCGCGCCGAAACGGTTCTTTATGCCGCGCAGGATGCGGTAGATATTGTTGCTGTCGCCTTCGAATTGCAGGACGACGTCGACGATGTGTTCCAGTATCTTGGGCCCGGCGATGCTTCCGTCCTTGGTGATGTGGCCGATGATGAAGATCGAAGTCCCGGTCGACTTGGCATACTTGAGCAGCGTCGCGGCGCATTCGCGTATCTGCGACACGCTTCCCGCCGACGAGTCCAGCAGGTCGGTATAGATGGTCTGTATCGAGTCGATCACCACCAGGTCGGGCCTGTGTTCGCCGATCTGCCTGACGATATTTTCGAGCAGCGTCTCGGGATAGATCAGGCATTCGTCGTTGCCGATTCCGATCCTCCCCGCGCGCATCTTGATCTGCTCGGCCGACTCCTCGCCCGAGACATAGAGCGTTTTCAGCCCGTTCGCCGCCAGTGCGATCTGCAGCGAGAGGGTCGACTTGCCGATGCCCGGCTCCCCGCCCACGAGGATCAGCGACCCCGGCACCATCCCGCCGCCCAGCACACGGTTCACCTCGCCGTTGCCCACGTCTATGCGGCGGTGTTCGCTTTCGCGGATGTCGCCTACGCGCTGGGGTTTCGCCGCGGGCAGCGGCCCTGCGGCATTGGCCGCCACGGAACCGCTTTCACGGGCTATGATCTCCTCCGTAAAGGTGTTCCACTCGCCGCACGAGGGGCAGCGCCCCAGCCATTTGGGGGCTTCGAACCCGCAATTCTTGCAGAAAAAGGCCTTTTTGACTTTTGCCATCGGTGTATTGTCGGTTTGTAAAGGGTCTTCGCAGCCCTTAGAAGGGGTGCGTCGTGTATTCCAGCCTCTCGACCTTCGTGATGCCGGCCGTGGGGTAGAGCGCCTGGTATTTGGCCGTGAGGTCTACGGTCAGCAGCGTGAGGCTCTTGCCCTCCTCCGAATAGTAGGAAACCGCATAGGTGTAGTCGGCGTCCTCGTAGAAGAACCGCAGCTGGTCGGGTTTGTCGGGTTCCTTGTTGAACGACCCGGTGATCGGCGCGGCGTCCGGTGCGGGTGTGATATAGAGCCATCCGCTGTTGTGGTAGAGGAATTCGAGCACGTAACCGCCTCCGGCCTGTACCGGGGCTTCGGCCAGCACGTCCGCGCGTATGGCCTCGATTACCGGGTCGGGTTCAGGCTCAGGCTCAGGCTCAGGCTCGTCTTCGGCCGTTGCCGTTGCTGCTGCGCCGAGCGTGACGGTGGCTTCGACCCGGCTCACCGGATAGCTTGTCGTGTAGTACGGTTCCGATTTCTCCCCGCAGGCCGCGAGTGCCGCCGCGAGGATCAGTATGGCTATGTATCTTATGGCTTTCATCCTTCCGGTATTTGTCAAAGTCCCAGTTCCTGGTCTATCAGCACGACCAGCACGCGCCCTGCGGGCCAGCACCGCAGCATCTCCATACGCGTGTTGCACACGCGGTCGGGCGAGTTACAGTCCGAGCATACGCCCGTTCGGGCGCACGGCGTGCGGAACCCCGGGTGCCGTGCGACGTTTTGCGGTGCGGCGATCGTGCGGATGCGCTCCTCGGCCTCGGCACGGTCGGCGACGATCTTGTTGCGTCCGGCCACGATGACCACCTTGCGGGGCCCGAACGCGACCGGGGCGATGCGGTTGCCCACCTTGTCGAGCCAGTGGAGCGAGCCTTCCATGCTGATGGCGTTGACCCCCGTGATGAAGAGGTCGGACATCAGCGCCTGCCGGCGTATCTCCAACCGTTCGGGATAGCTCATCGCGGGGTCGAACCCGTCGAGCAGCTTCCAGCGTCCGTCGCCGCGCAGCCACCCGACGATGCCCGTGGCGTGCATCGTTTCCGAGTCGCCGAACGATACTATTTCCGGCCGTTCCCGCTCCGCGATGGCTTTCAGCACCGCGAACGCCTCGGTGGTGTCCTTCACCGTTTCAACCTCAAAATGGTGTCGCCGTAATGCTTCGGCGCAGTTTGCCAGTTTCATCTGTTTCGAATTGTCCGCCCCCGAGGAATCCCTCCGGGCTATAATTAAGGTACGAAATTATAAGGTAAATCGCCGCCCCGAGTGCCAGGATTACCACGATCCATCCGATGACTCGCTTTCTGCGTCGTTCCCGGCGGGTCTCTTCCCGGATCTCGGCTTTGACGCGTTCGACCGTTTCGGGCGGGAGTTCTTCCCGGTGTGTCGGATGACCGGCCCTATCCCTGCCCAGCAGGTCGAGCATCTTCTCTTTCTTGCTGCGGGGCTGCCGTTCGCGGCGGTTGGCCGCGAGCCGTTGGATCATGTCCTGTACATGCCCCAGCAACATATGCCTACTTGATAAAGAACCTGTATATGTCGTTTCCGTTGGCGTACAGCAGCAGGAACAGGATGATGACCAGCCCGACGTACTGCGCGCCTTCCAGCACCTTGTCGCTCACCTTGCGTCCCGTGACCATCTCCCAGAACGTGAAGATCGCATGCCCGCCGTCGAGTCCCGGTATGGGCAGGATGTTCATCACCGCGAGGATGATCGACAGGAACGCCGTCTTCAACCAGAAATCCTCCCAGTTCCAGTCCCCGGGGAAAATACTGCCGATGGCGATGAACCCGCCCAGCTCCTCGTACATCTTGGTCTTGGGCTGCACGATCATCTTCAACTGTTCCCAGTAGGACGAAATGACTTTCCCGGCCTTTTCGATGCCTGCCGGGATCGACTGCCAGAAGGTGTACTCCTGTGTGCGCAGCGTATAGGGGTTGCATGCTATCACGCCCAGCTTGCCCTGGTCGGACACCGGGACGGCGATCTGCAGCAACCTGTCGCCTTCGCGTTTCACCGTCAGGGTCACTTCCCCGCCCGCCCGGGTCTTGAGGTATCGCTGGTAGCCGGAGTATTCCAGCCCCCGTGCATCGTCGATGGCCACGATCTCGTCGCCGCGCCTGAGCGCCGCCGCCGATTCGTACACCGCGCTGTCGATCAGGAACGGCACACGCAGCGTAAAGAGGTCTTCGTAACCTTTGGCCTGGCGCATCTCGATCAGCTCGTCCAGCGGCAACGTCAGCTCCACGTGCTTCCCGCCGCGCTCGACGACGACCTTCCGCTCGCCTTCGGTGATGAGCAGCGAATTGAGTATCTTGTTGATGTCGTCGACCGGTTCGCCGTCGATGGTCACGAACTTGTCGCCGTCCTCGAAGCCGAGCTTGTGCCCCGCCTCGTTGAAGTTGTAACCCCATTTGGCGTCCTCGTTCGAGAAGTAGTTGTCGCCCCACGTGTAGCAGACGCCGCAGTAGATGACGATCGCCAGCAGGACGTTCATCACCACGCCCGCGATCATCACCAGAAAACGCTGCCATGCGGGTTTGGTGCGGAATTCGTCGGGCTTGGGGGGCTGTTTCATCTGCTCCTTGTCCATCGACTCGTCGATCATGCCGGCGATCTTGCAGTATCCGCCCAGCGGCAGCCAGCCCAGCCCGTACTCGGTGTCGCCGCGCTTGAACTTGAAGATCGAAAACCACAGGTCGAAGAAGATATAGAACTTGTCGACGCGGATCCTGAAAACCCGCGCCATAAGGAAGTGCCCCAATTCGTGGATGCCCACCAGGATGGTGAAGCAGAGGAAAAACTGAATGATCTTGATGATTATATCCATGTCTGTCTTTTGGTTACAACGCTAAGTATTCCGCAGCCAGCCGCCGGGCCTCGTCGTTCGCCTCGGCGTAGTCCCCGAGGGTGGGGGCGGCGGCGAACGAGGCGCGCCCCAGGGCGTACTCGATGGCACGCACGATATCCAGCCATGCGCACTTGCGGCCGAGGAACGCCGCGACGGCCACCTCGTTGGCGCCGTTCATCGTGCAGGCCGCCGTGCCGCGGCGGCGCAGGCACTCGCAGGCGATCTCCAGCGCCGGGTATTTCGCCCGGTCGACCCCGGCGAATGTCAGCTGCGGGTGCGCCATGAAGTCGAACCGCTCGCCGGGGCGGGTCGCCCGCCGGGGGTACATCAGCGCGAAGCTGATCGGCATACGCATGTCGGGCGTGCCCAGCTGTGCCTTGATCGCCCCGTCCTCGAACTCCACCATCGAGTGTACGATCGACTGCGGGTGCAGCAGCACCGTTATTTTCTCCACCGGGGTGCCGAACAGCCAGTGTGCCTCGATCACCTCGAAGCCTTTGTTCACCAGCGTCGACGAGTCTATCGTGATCTTTGCGCCCATCTCCCACTGGGGGTGGCGCAGCGCCTGTTCCACGGTCACGTCGGCCAGTTTTTCGCAGGGCAGGTCGCGGAATGCGCCGCCGCTGCACGTGATGATGAGCCTCCGTATGGGCGACTGCTCGCCCGCCAGGCACTGGAAGATGGCCGAATGTTCCGAGTCGATCGGCAGGATCGGGGCACGCTTTTCGGCCGCCAGCCGCATCACGTATTCGCCGCCCACCACGAGCGACTCCTTGTTGGCCAGCGCCAGTTTCTTCCCGGCGCCGAGCGCGGCCACCGTCGGCGCCAGCCCGGCGTAGCCTACCAGCGCGTTGACCACCACGTCCGTATCGCCGCCCGCCGCGACCTGAGCCACGGCATCCTCTCCGGCGTAAACCTTCACATCGGTGCCGGCCAGCGCATCGCGCAGCTGCCCGTAATAGCGTTCGTCGGCGATGACCGCCGTGTCCGCGTCGAATTCCCGTGCCTGTGCCGCGAGCCGCTGCCAGTTGCGGTTGGCCGTCAGCACGCGCACTTCGAATAAGGCGGGGTTCTCACGCACGATGTCGAGCGTCTGCACGCCGATCGAGCCCGTTGAACCCAGTATTGCAAGTCGTTGTTTCATGCCTGTGCGTCAGAATACGATGTACCCTTCTGGGTCTACGGGCTTGCCGTTGTTCCAGAGTTCGAATTCGAAAAGCCGCACCTCGCCCTCTTCCGCCTCGGCGTTGTAGCCGACCATCTCGCCCGCGCGGATGGTCTGCCCCGTGGTGACGAGCGACTGCGAAAGCCCCTTGTAGACCGAGAGGAGGTTGTTTGCATGCTGCAGCTCGACCATGTAACCCGTCTCGGGCGTCCAGAGGCTCAGCACCACCGTGCCGTTGTCGATGGCCGTGATGCGGTCGCTGGCCGCCGCCGCGATGCGTACCCCGAAATTGCCGTTGCGGATGTCGAAGCGGTCGGTGATGATCCCCTCCACGGGTTTGGCCAGCTCGATCGCCTCGCGTACCGAACGCCGCGACCCGCCGCTGCGGCCCGCGATGGCGTACGGGCCGTCGCCCTCCATCTGCGCCCGCAGGATCGAGTCCTCGGGCGAGGGCATCACCAGCACTTTGCTGGTGCGGGTACTGTCCGACGTGGCGAGCGTGCGCGCCACGGGGGTTTTGCCCTCCATGATCAGCGCGATATGCTGGTTGTAGGTGAGCATGTCGTTCATCATGCGCTCCATCGAGTCGAGCCGGATGATATTCTGCACGAGGCTTTCGCGCGAACGGTCTGCCTCGGTGCGGTATCCCGGCAGCAGTTCCAGGATCGGGGAGTAGGCCACCAGCGACAGGATGAGGATGAACAGCAGCAGCACGAACGACAGGAAGGCCGCGAAGATGCTGGCCGGCGAGAGGTGCATGTGCCACTCCTCGCTGTTGTCCGTGGCATTGAGCATGTTGAAACGGCGTTTGCGGAAAAGCCCGCGCCACCATGCCCGTATGGATTTGAAAAATCTCATCGGTTTATGACATTATGAATGCAAAGATAACCAATTTCATAGAAAACCTTTGCGGAACGCGCCGAATTTTTTAACTTTGTGATCGTTTAGAATCAACGCAAAAAACAGCTGAAAAGTATGGTAAAACCTACATTACTCGTCCTCGCCGCAGGTATGGGCTCCCGTTACGGTTCGCTCAAGCAGATGGACGGGGTCGGCCCCAACAACGAGGCCATCATAGATTATTCGGTCTACGACGCCATCCGCGCCGGTTTCGGCAAGGTCGTTTTCGTCATCCGCCACTCTTTCGAAAAGGAGTTCCGCGAAGTCTTCTCCGCGGAGCGTTTCGGCGGCCGCATCGCCGTGGAGTTCGTGTTCCAGGAGTTGGACTACCTGCCCCAGGGAGCTGCTGTTCCCGAAGGGCGCGTCAAGCCGTGGGGCACCAACCACGCCGTGATGATGGCGGCCGACGCCATCCGCGAACCCTTCGCCGTGATCAATGCCGACGACTTCTACGGTGCCGAAGCCTACAAGACCATCGGGGACTACCTTTCGCAGTTGGGCGAGAGCCGGAACCGCTACTGCATGGTCGCCTACGACCTCGACAAGACCCTTTCGGACAACGGTACCGTTTCGCGCGGCGTCTGCGGTGTGGATGCTGCGGGCAACCTCACCTCGATGGTCGAGCGCACGCAGATCGAGCGTATGCCCGACGGCAGGATCGTCTTCCACGACGGCGGCGCCGACGAAGAACTGGCCGGGGACACGCCGGTGTCGATGAACCTCTTTGGCTTCACCCCCGATTTCTTTACCTATTCCAAGGAGTATTTCAAGACGTGGCTCGCCGGGAACAAGGAGAACCTCAAAGCCGAGTTCTATATCCCGACGATGGTCAACAAACTCATCGGCGAAGGCACGGCCTCGTTGCGTGTGCTCCGCTCGGCGGCGCAGTGGCACGGCGTCACCTACAAGGAGGACAAACCCGCGCTGGTGGCCTCGATCGAGAAGATGATCGCCGAGGGCAAATATCCCCGCAACCTCTGGGCATAATCTCCGGCTGCGGCATCGCATATGCAAAAGGGCGGATGTTTTCATCCGCCCTTTGTTTATTGTTTCATCCGCCCTTTTGCTCAATGCTTGTGGAGTGTCGTTTGCCGCGCCGGCTTCGGAAAGCCTGATTTGCCTTCGGTCTGGCCGGCCCCCGGCCGCATCCGTTTTTCAGGTTTCTGTCTTGTCCGCGTTTCCGGCTCCCGGCGTTGGCTGCATCTCCGGTTTCCGGCCTTGCTTGTTTCTCCGGTTTCCAACCTTACCTGCTCCTCCGGTTTCCGGCCTTGCCTGCTCCTCCGGTTCCCGGATTTGTCCGGCTCTTCGCCTTGACGCGCTCCTCCGTCAGCTCTCCGTCAGCTTTCCGTCACACAACCGGCGGCGCGGCGGCTCAGTCCAGAAAACCTTCCTTCACCAACTGCTCCCGGATGCGCGTCCAGTCCGCTACGGGACGTTTCACGCCGTCCACGAACCGGATCGGGCAGCCGAGGCTGCTGTCGTCGATGTAGAGGTCGGCATGGACTTTCGGCGAGGATGTCCAGCGCTGCTGCGAGGGGTTCTCGTTCACAGCGTAGAGCGGGATTCCCCGCTCGCGGAACCACCGGATCGCGTCGTCGAGCAGTTTGCCGTGGCGCATCGTGAAGAGGATCAGGCGGCAGCCGTTGTCCGTAAGTTCCTTCAGTACGGGTACGGCCCCGGCGTCGTCGCCTATTTCGGGATATGCGTGTGTCACGACCGTCCCGTCGAAATCGACGGCGATCAATGCATTGCGTATAGCCATTTATTTCTTGTTCCTTATTTTACGTCCGATTTTGCTGAAGAAGATTTTCAGGCGCTTGCGGTAGCTGGTCTCCTTGTAATCGTCGTATCCATACCCGTATCCGTACCCGTAGCCATATCCGTACCCATAGCCGTAACCGTATCCGTGGCGGCGGGTGCGCGTGCCGTTGAGTACGACGCACATGTTGCGGAATTTCTTCTCGCGGTAAAGCCGTTCGATGTCGGGCAGTTGCCGGCGGTCGAGCACGCCTTCGCGTACGATATAGATACAGAGGTCTGCCAGCCGGTCGGTGATGACCGCGTCGGCTACCGACATGGCCGGGGTGCTGTCGATGAATACATAGTCGTAGCTCTCCCGCAGCTCGGCGACCAGCTTGTCCAGGCGATCCGAAAGCAGCATCTCCGTGGGGTTGGGCGGCTGGATGCCGGCGCAGATCACGTCGAGGTTTTTGTGTATCTCCATCGGCGTGATCAGTTCGCCGATGTCGGTGATTGTCCCGGCCAGGTAGCTCGTGATGCCTTTCTTGCTGTTGCTGCGGCCCAGCGTCGTGGAGAGCGCGTGGCGGCGCAGGTCGAGGTCGATCAGTACGATCCGCTTCCCGGCCATGGCGAGCGTCATCGCCAGGTTCATCGCCACGAACGTCTTACCCGCATGGGGGTCGGACGACGTGAAGAGCACGCACTTGATTTCCTTGCCCGACGATACGTTCATGAAGGTCATGTTCGAACGCAGGATGCGGAAAGCCTCGGACAACGCGTCGCGTCCGGTTTCCCGGACGACGATGCCGCCCTTGTTCTCTCCTTCGAGGAAGGGGATGTCTCCCAGGAACGGGGCGCTGATGTTCTCTTCGATGTCCTTGCGGCCGCGGATGGTCGTGTCGAGCATGCCGATCAGGTAGATGATGCCGAAGGGGATCGCCAGGCCGGCCAGCAGGCTGATGCCCAGGATGATCATCGAACGGGGCGACACGGGTCTGGGGCTGCCGTATGCCTGGTCGATCGTACGCGAATTGCTTTCGGCGACGGCATAGTTGAGCTGCGTCTCCTCCTGTTTGTTGAGCAGGTAGAGGAACAACTCCTCCTTGATCTTCTGCTGGCGCATGATGTCGAGCAGGACTTTCTCCTGCGACGGCATGGTGGATATGCGGTGGTTGGCCAGCGCCTCCTCCTTGCGCATGTTCGTAAGCTGTATTTCGAGCGTCGAGACGTGCGAGTTGAGCGAAGCGATGATCGAGCGGCGCACGGCAGCCAGCACGTTGTCCATGTCCTGGATCACGGGGCTGCGCTCCGAACTGTTTTCGAGCAGTTTCTGGCGGCGCAGGATGGCGTCGTTATATTCGGTGATCTGGGCGACGATCCCGTTGTTGGTCAGCGAGGCGACCATCGGGATCAGTTCCCCCGCATGCGTCGGGTTGTTGAGGTAATCGCGGATGTAGTTGGCGACGCTGATCTGGTTTTCGATCGAAAGCCCTTCGACCTTGAATTTGCTGCTCTCGGTAATGGATCGGGTAGCCTCCGAGGTGATGTCGATCATCTGGTTGCTCTTCTTGATCCCCTCGATTTCGCTGTCCACGACGCCCAGTTCCCGTCCGATGGCCAGCATACGCTCCTTGATGAAGGCGTTGGTCACGACCGATACCTGCCGCTTGTCGGCGATGGCGTCCTCTTCGTACACGGCGATCAGCGTGTTGATCACGTCCTCGGCACGCTTGGGTACGGAACTGTTCATCGAGATGGTGACGATCGACGCCTGCTTGTTGGCCACGTCGCTCTTCACGGTGGCGCGGTAGGCGTTCGTCGTGACCATCGGCGAGCTCTTGGTCACGGTGATGGGCCTGTCCACATAGGTCGAGTCCATGAACGGCGTCTTGTGTACGACCATCTGCCCCAGCGGTGTGGGGATCGTATCGCCGTACTGGCCGCGGATGACCCTGCGCTTCTCCTGCTTGGTGAGGTACTTGTCGTCGAAGTCCGCCAGTTTGATCCGGCCGTCCTCGAGCTCGGTCACCTCGAGCGAAAGGCGCTGGTTGTCGTCGTCGATGAAATCGACTTCGATGGGCGAGCGTCCGTAGAGGTCGAGCGTCCGCAGCCCGTCCCGTACGGAGTAGTTGACCGTCAGGTGGAGGCGCTTTACCACCTCGGACATCAGCCTGTGCGACTGGAGGATGTAAACCTCGTTGTCGACGTTGCGGCGGTTCTGGAAACCTACCAGGTCGCTGAATGCGCCCAGTTCCATGTCGCCGCCCTTGCGGCTGTCCTTTACGAGGATGGTGGCCGTGCGGCTGTATATCTTCGGGGTGCTGGCCAGGTAGTAGTAGGCCATGCCGAGGCAGATGAGCACCGACAAGGCGAACCAGTACCAGTTGGCCAGAACCATCTGTAACAGGTCGTGCAGCGTGAGGCCGCTGCCGTTTTCGTTCTCGTCGTTCTGCAGGTGTTGCTGCTGGTTGTTGTATTCGGTCATGGCCCGGCTTATTTGGTTAAGGTTATGATAAGCGTCGCCACGGAGATGGCCGTACCTACGAGCGAGAGGTAGAAGTTGCGGTTCTGGCTGATTTCACCGGCCTGTGCCTTATATTTATTGGGCTTGACGTAGATCACGTCGTTCTGCTGGATGTAGAACGCCGGCGAGTTGAAGAGGTCTTTCGACGTGAGGTCGAGGTATTCGATCGTGCGCACGCCGTTCACTTCGCGGGCCACGGCCACGTCCGTACGGATACCGTAGATCGTCAGGTCGCCGGCCATGGCCAGGGCGTCGAAGATCGAGATCTTGTCGCGCGTGACGTCGTAATGCCCCGGGCGGGCGACTTCGCCGATGACCGAAATCTTCATGTCGGCGAACTGCACGTTGACCGACGGGTCGTTGATATACCCGCCCTCGACGATCTTGTCGGCGATGGCCTGTGCCAGTTCGCTGCGGGTCTTTCCCTTGCAGTCGATCTTCCCGATCACGGGCATGTCGAGCATGCCGTTCTCGTCCACCGTGCGGATTTGCAGCGACTGGTTGGTCGCCGAACTGTACGAGGCGACTCCCGTCACGGAACTCAGCGAGGTCGATGAGTTGAACGGCACTGCCAGTTCGGGGTCTTTGCTGTTGACCACAACCGTCAGCCGGTCGAGGGGTTTGATCCGGATCTGGCCGCTTTCGGCGATTTGTTCAGGCGTAAAGGGGTTCGCGTCCTGCAGGTACCAGGCACGTTTCTGCGAGGCACATGACGAGACCAGCAGGGCCAGGATGACCGGGACTAAGAGGCGGTAATGCTTCATTTTTACTAAGGCGTTTTATATCGTGCGCAAAGGTAGTAATTTTTGTGAAATAAACCTACATGTGCCCCTTGCTATTTTGTCCCTATTGCACCGGATTCGGTCGCCGCCCGGATTTTTTCCGGAAAAAAGCGTACATTTGACATCCCGGAATCCGGATTCCGCATTAAAATATGGAAATTATGTTGCATCCCGAGTGGAGTTACCAGGCTGTAATCTATGAAATGAACGTGCGCCAGCTGACGCGCGAAGGCACCCTCAGGGCCGCCGCCGCGAAGCTCGGCTTCTTGCGCGACATGGGCATCGACGCCGTGTGGCTGATGCCCGTCTATCCGATCGGCGCCGAGGGGCGCAAGGGCTCGCTGGGCTCTTACTATTCGATCCGCGACTATTGCGCCGTCGACCCCGGGCTGGGGACGATGGGGGATTTCGATGCGTTTGTCGCCGAGGCGCACCGCCTGGGCATGAAGGTGCTGCTGGACTGGGTCGCCAACCATACGGCGCGCGACGCCCGCTGGGTCGGCGAGAAGCCTGCCGACTGGTATGAGCGCGATGCCGCGGGGGCACCCGCCGTGCCCTGGGACTGGACGGACACCGCCAAACTCAACTATGCGAACCGCGACGTGTGGCGGGCCGAGGCCGACGCCATGGAGTTCTGGGTGCGCCGGCACGCCGTCGACGGTTTCCGCTGCGACATGGCGATGCTCGTGCCCGTGGAGTTCTGGAATGAGACTGCCCGCCGCCTGCGGAAGGTGAACCCCGACCTGTTCCTGCTGGCCGAGGCCGAGGAGCCTTACCTCTTCGAAGCGGGTGCCTTCGACGCCTGCTATGCCTGGGAGATGCACCACCTGATGAACGACGTGGCGCAGCAGAAGGTGCGCGTGACCGCCCTGCGCGACTACATTTATGCCGACCGTAACCGTTACCCGCAGTCCGCCATGCGCCTGGTGTTCACCTCCAACCACGACGAGAATTCGTGGAACGGCTCGGAGTTCACGCGCATGGGCGACGCCCGTGAGATCATGGCCGCCTTCACGTTCGTCGTGCCGCGCGGCCTGCCGCTGGTCTATACCGGGCAGGAGATCGGCTACGACCATTCGTTCGCCTTCTTCGACCGCGACCCGATCCCCTCCTATGCGGCCAATTCGTTCACGGATTTCTACCGCCGCCTGGCCGGGCTCCGGCATGCCAACCCTGCGCTCGCCGCCGGGGAGGCGGGCGGCGAGATGGTCGAGATCCGCAACAACGCCGAGGATTGCCTGATGACCTTCGTGCGCGAAGTGAAGGGCAACCGCGTCGTCGCCGTGATGAACCTCTCTCCCTACGCCATCCATGCCGATTATTACACGGGCATCTATGCCGGCATGTACACCGATGCCATGACGGGCGTTGCCTGCGAACTGCGCGGGCATGTTGAGGAGGACATGGCGCCGTGGAGCTACCGCATCCTGACGCGCTGACCCCTGCGGCCGCGGAGTGCGGCGGCCGTGTCCCCGCCCGATGCCCGGCTGCTTCCCCGCCCGATGCCCGGCCGCATCCCCGCCCGATGCTCGGCCGTGTCCCCGCCCGATGCCTGGCTGCTTCCCCGCCCGATGCCCGGCTGCGGCCTGCAAACCCGGCCCGGGGCGCCCGCTCGGGGCCGGCGTACCGTTTTTATCCGCCGCGGAATACGAATCCCTGCGCGGTCGCGTTCCTTTTATGGAATTTTTCCTATTTTTGCCCATGATTATGAAACGCTTCCTTCTCCTCTGTCTGCTGTTCGTCCCGTGCCTCGCGGCACAGGCCGAAACCTACCGCGTCGAAGACATCCCCAATGTCCAGCGCGCCGACCGCACGCGTTACGTCTCGAACCCCGACGGGATACTTTCGGACGAGGCCGTGGCGCATATCGACCGTTTGTGCGCGGCGCTGCGCGAGCGGGCCGTCGCCCAGGTCGCCGTGGTCGCCGTGGACGACATCGCGGGCGGCGACGTCTTTGAATTCGCCATCGACCTCTTCTCCGCATGGGGCGTAGGGCAGGCCCGCAACGACAACGGGCTGGGCATCCTGCTGGTCAAAGACCGCCGCGAGATCCGTTTCGTCACGGGCGGCGGGCTGGAGGGTGTGCTGCCCGATGCGATCTGCAAGCGCATCCAACTCAAATACATGCTCCCGGCATTCCGCCAGGGCGATTACAGCCTCGGCATGGTGCAGGGGGTCGAAGCCGTGTCGCAGCTGCTCGAGGGGAGCGAACTGGATCTGGGCGGTGCCGATACGGGCGGCGACGAGCTGCCCGCATGGGCGGTTTTCCTGATCGTTACCGGGTTCGTCGTAGTGCCGATGGGCGTGATCCTGCTGGGTTACTACGCCCGCAAGCGTTGCCCGAAATGCCATAAACTGACACTCCGGCAGCAGTCGAGCGACATCCTGAAGGTGACGCCCAACTACCGGCTGGTCGAATATACCTACGTCTGCTCGAATTGCGGCGCCGTGGTCAAACGGCAGGCCAAAAACCTGCGCGACGACAATTTCGGCGGCGGCGCGGGCGGCGGCACGATCATCGGGGGGCGTGGTTTCGGCGGCTTCGGCGGAGGGTCGCGAGGCGGTGGTTTCGGCGGCGGTTCGTTCGGTGGCGGCGGTGCCGGCTCGCGCTGGTAAAGGCCGCAGGGCGTGCCGGGCGGCTGTTTGCCGGACAAAGGCTGGCTTTGCGGGCGGCCGGAATGGTTTTCCCGGCCCCGACGGGATAAGATTGGAATGAATTTAAAACACTTTATATTATGAAGAAATGGATTTGGATTGGAGTCGTCGCCGTCGTGGTGATCTTCTTTTACGCAACGTACAACGGATTTGTCAATAAGGAGGAGGGGCTGAAGACCGCATGGTCGAACGTCGAAACGCAGTACCAGCGCCGTGCCGACCTGATTCCCAACCTGGTGAACACGGTCAAGGGCTATGCCGCACACGAGTCGCAGACTTTCGAGGCCGTAACCGAGGCCCGTGCGAAAGCCACCTCGATCAACCTTTCGGCCGACGACCTCACGCCCGGGAAACTCGCCGAGTTCCAGCAGGCGCAGGCGCAGGTGCGCTCGGCGCTGGGGCGCCTGATCGCCGTGTCGGAGAGTTATCCCGACCTGAAGGCCAACCAGAATTTCCTCGAACTGCAAGCGCAGCTCGAAGGCACCGAGAACCGTATTTCAGTGGCCCGCAAGGAGTTCAACGAAGTGGCCAAGACCTACAACGTCGCCGTGCGCCGCTTCCCGGCCAACCTGGTGGCCAAGTTGTTCGGGTTCGGGCAGAAGCCCTACTTCGAGGCTGCCGAAGGCACCGAAACCGCACCCCGGGTGCAGTTTTAGCCCGGCTCCGGGTAGAAAGCAAAGGGACGGGACGCGCCAGCGTATCCCGTCCCTTTTGTGTTGTCGGTGCCTGCCTACTTGCGGCTTCCGAGAATCCGGAGCAGGTAGAGGAACAGGTTGATGAAGTCCAGGTAGAGGGTCAGCGATCCCAGCAGTGCGATTTTCTGCGTCGATTCGTCCACGACCTCGGCGTTCATCACCATCTTCTTGATCTTCTGCGTGTCATAGGCCGTGAGGGCGACGAACACCAGCACGCCGATGTAAGTTATCACCCACATCATCGTTTCGCTGCGCAGGAAAAGGTTCACCACCGTTGCGATGATGATGCCGATAAGCGCCATGTAACCCATGTTCCCGATGCCCGAGAGGTCGCGCTTGGTGAAATATCCGAACAGCGCCATGGCGCCGAACGTGCCGGCCGTCACGAAGAAGGTCGATGCGATGGACGATGCGGTGTAGAGCAGGAAGATCGAAGCCAGCGTCGCGCCGTTGAGGATCGAGTAGGCGATGAACATCAGCGTTGCCGTGAGGAACGACATGCGGAAGATGAACGACGAGAGGATGATGACCAGCGCCAGTTCGGCGATGATCAGGCCGAAGAATGCGACTTTGCTGCCGAAGATGGCATTGAGCAGCGTCGGCGAGTCGGAGACCGTCAGGGCCGTTGCGCCCGTGATGAAGAGGGCCATCGTCATCCATAGGTAGACGTTGCGGAACAGGGTGGTGTTCTCGGACTTGTCAGCCCTGCGCACGCCGGCTGTCTTGCTGTAATTGGTGCTTGTTTCCATAAAGTTTTCCTGTGTATACCTAAAATTACGTTTCGTCGCGGTTTTTCCGCTGTCGGCGCAAAGGTAACGATTAAATCGGAGTTTTCGGGCAAAGCCGCGTAAATTTCACGGTCGGCCGCCGGGGATGCGGTGCGGCTACATTCCTTTTTTTATACCGGCCCGGATCAGGAGGATATTTACGGGCAGCGCCACGAGGAATCCGCATGCCATGGCGACCTGCATCGAGAACCAGAATACGAACGAGGTGCGGGGCATTGCCTCACCGCCGTTGAGCGCGAAGATCGCCACGGCCATCCAGCCGTACATGCCGGCCTGCCATGCCGTGAGCGAGAGTATGTCGGCTTTGGCGGCACGGCGTATCGCTTCGCCGCGCGGGAGCGTGCGTTCCATGCCCCGGATCGCGGCGTACTGGAACCCGATGCCGAATGCCAGGGCCAGGAGGTAATCCACGACCCATGTCCCTGCCAGTATGCTTCCGCCTATGGCTACCGGGACGAAGAAGAGGAACCATTCGCCGATGATGTCGGCCAGCGTGCACCCCGCCCCGCAGTGGAGCGTCGACAAGACGACCGACTGCCACCGCGGCCGCCCCTTCATTCCGGGCATATCACTCATCCCGTCCATCCCGTCCATGCCTTCCATACCCCGGGGCCCGGCCGTCCCGGACATCTTCGTCCCGTTTGTCATCCCGGGCATGTCCGTCCCGTCTGCCATTCCCGGCATGCTCGCTCCGCTTGCCATGTCCGGTATGCCCGCCTCATCTGCCATGCCCGCTTTGAGCGCCGTCCCTTTCATTCCGGGCATATCTTCCGCCCCGTCCGCTCCTGTCGTGGTTCCGTTCTCCATCTGCATCCCGTGCATCCCCGGTTCCGGCATGTTCATGGCCCGTTCCGGCTCCGAAACCTTCCATAAATCCGTTCCCGCTACGGACATGTCTTTGCGTCCGTCCGTTCCGGGCTTCCCGTTCGCCGCTTCCGGCCCCAAGCCTCCGCCCCGTCCGTCCGTTCCGGGCTTTTCGTTTCCTACCTTCTGCCCGGCGCTGTCGACCTGCCGCTCGTTCCCGGTTTCCCCGATGCCGCCGCCTTTTGCCGGCTCGCTGATTTTCGCGGAGTCTTTCTGCTTTCCGGTGCCGTTGTTTTGCACGGGCATGTGCCGCGCGGCGCGTCCGAGGGCGTAATAGGCCCATAGCCCGAAAAAACTGGCCCAGAGGGCGGTGAGTACCCATACGCTTTCCATAATGCGCATCGGTTGCCGGCGTGTACGCAGGTCAGCCGCGACGATGAGCGCCGAGCCGATGCCGCCCGCTACGAACAGGACTGCCAGATAATAGAATTGCTGCATGACGAGGTGTTTTTCCCGTCATGCAGCAATTTATATACCGCACCGCGCTCTGTCCTGCCATCGAAAGCCGGGCGGGGAATTCAGCCGGGTCGGCTTGGGCTGGAACCGAAATATTGGTTTCGTAGACCCCGAACTGGGTGCGCTCGAATAACTCAGGGCATCAAATCCAATGTGACGATCACCGGATTGGCATAGCCGGTTTCCTCCCGTTGGCCGAACAATGCCGCTTGCATGCCGGGGGATAACCTGGTTTGGTCGAGCACACCTGTAATCCGGTTCCCGGCTACGTCTACCGGGCCGTTCATTACCGTGGCGAACAGTCCGTTCCTGTCTGGCTCGTTTCCCCCGAACGTGATACCGACCAGTCCCGATACGGTACGGTGCGTATCCTTGTCGTAAACCACCAGGTAGGGCATGCGTTTGGCCGTGATGCCGATTCCTGCATAACGGTCTGTCTCCCAGAATTGACCGTTGAAATAGGTGTATTCGTCCCTGTATTGTTTTATAAACCTTTCGAAATTCCCCCCCCCTGCACAGTTTTTCATAGTCGCCGGGGAGTGCATGGGAAGGAATGTCGAATATATATTTTGCATATAAATTTTTATCCCGGAGCATGTATACTGCCGGCCGGAATGCCTTTTTGTAGATAACATCTTCGTCGAAGCCCTGCAAATCGTATTTGTTGCTGAAATCCATCGAGTACTTGTTTTTATAGACTTTTGCCCGAATATCCCCCTCGGGGCCTATCTCGAGCAATTCGTAGTTTTTCAGCGAATCGCATTTGGAATTATCCCCGCCGACGGCATAAATGACAGAACCGTCGCGGCCCGACTCTATCTCATAAATTGAGTAGGGCAGGCGTACCGATCTTATGAATGTTCCGTCGGGATTGTAATAGAGAAGTTTATGGCCGAACATGTCGAACACCGTCACGGAAGAATCCGATACGATGAAATCCGTCGGTTCGATAAACTCTCCGGGGCCGCGGCCTCTGCGTCCTATACGATTGCGGAATTTACCCTCCTCGTCGAATACGAACAGGGCTTTTTGCAGGTGCCGATCCAGTATGTAGTACTTTTCATTCCGGCATGATAATTTATAAACTTCGCCGACAAGGCATTCTTCCGATGTCTCGAGGCGGGTGAATTTATGGTTGCGGACAATGCTGTCCAAATCGGGTGTGCCGTTGTTTGTGGCTATTTTAATTGTAGTAGCCCGGCTCTCGTCGATACGATCCGCAGATTGTGTCGAATCACAACTAATAAGACAGATAATTATAATGCTGGCCGAAATAATAACCGATATCCGATTCATAATCTTTTTTATTTTTAAATCTCCTCAATTAAATAAAAAATTCGAAATGAGGAGATTTGAATAAGAGATAAATTGATTCGTGAGAGTTTTGAACCCACGTTTGCGGCCCTTCGGTTATTGCCCGGCGTCATTCCATCGTCACGCACATGTTTTCGAAATCGATCCGTATCCGACGTACATCGACGATGTTGTTCATCTGCCCGTCGTAACCGGCCACCTCCGCCGTATGCATGTCCTCCGTGTCGAAAACGACCCGCACCTCCGGCAGGATCACCTCCCGCGATCCTATCTTCGCGCAAATGCCGCCGAGTGTATGGTAACTGTATTCCGCTGCCCCGGCCGCGGTTATTTCCGACCCCTTGCGGACAGAACCCAGTTCCGGGAGCGACGATGCGTGTTCCGCATAGAACCTGCCCGATAAGCGGGGTTTGGCGTTCATCCCCGTGTCCCAGTGCATCATCGCCGGGATACCGTTCAGTTCCAGCCACAAGTAGGGGATGTTGTCTTTCAGCATGAAGTTGGCAATCCCGGTTTGCGGTTGCTTCCCGGTGTCGAACGTGATGGTTCCGTGCTCTACATCCACGGTCAGGGCCGATAGCTTCCTGAGCGTCGAAATCCCCAGCATCGCCCGGATCCGTGTGATGCCCGAATCGGCGGCCGTTTCCCGATCCCGTGCTGCCAGGCCGTCGGGGAAGACACAGCAAATCTCGTTTTTGAGGGTGATGGATCCGATTTGCAGGGAGTCGAGAATTCCTAGTTTCATGTAAGATGCCGGGGACATCCGCAGTGAATCCTGAAATATCCGGACACCCAGTTCGTCGGCCAGGCTCTGGTCTATCGAAGTATATTCGGCCCCGATATCCAGCAGGGTTTTCACGCTTTTGCCGCAATAGCCTGCGTCCAGGAAAAATAGGCCGTCCTCCAACTCCATGCCGACCGTGCCGGGGGAACCCTCCCGCGAGCGGTCGATCACCTCCATCCGTGGCAGCCGGGCTATTTTCCGGCATTGCTCCAGCCCCGAGGCAATCCCCTTCCGGGCTTGGTCGTCGAGGTAGGGGGCGTCGTAGGCCAGCATATAGGTGAATACGGAGTCCATTTTCGCATAGGCGCGCAAGGAGGCGAGGTTTTTGGCCATCAGCATCCTGTACATGACGGCTTGTCCCCCGAGCTGTCCGCCGTATTTGGCCAGCAGCTCTTCGATAGCGGCCACCCCCTCGGCCGGCCTGTTGAAATATGTTCCCAGGAATGCGCCGGAAATCAGGCGGATAACCTCGGACAGGTCGTCGTCGTGGGTGTCGTAAAGGGATTTGGCATCGAACCATTTTTCCTGGTTGATGTATTGGAAAATTTGCTGGTCATACTCCTCCTGGGCATAAGTATGGACGGAAGCGCCCAGAATAGGGAAAATGAGCAGCCCGAAAATTTTTCGTATCATGGTCGACCTTGTTTTTTGATTTTCAGACCCGGGAAAAGCGGGGACGCAATGTGTTTTGGGTTTGCAGTTGTAAAATAATTTAAATCGAATAT
>OMBM01000144.1_pt1 | contig 50338 bp, 51 predicted proteins | sample 1644861 | NCBI WGS metagenome assembly OMBM01 (sample SAMEA103958165, study PRJEB25191) | human gut metagenome | biome: human-associated habitat [ENVO:00009003]; feature: intestine environment [ENVO:2100002]; material: feces | place: Germany | collected 2013/2015 | reverse complement strand
TGCAGATACAGCCTTCATAGCTGGATATATACCAGAATCCCTGCCGTTCTTCATCAACAGCATTTCCTCTACGGGTAATTACCATGCCGGAAACAGGAGGATAGTTCTTACCACCCGGCACCTCTTCATCAGGATAAAGAACCACGTTAATCTTATTCTCTGCCTGCATTACATTTAATACGCGGAACCAGCTATCATAATATTCTCCAGTTGAGTTCAAGTTATTCACTGAGCCGTAGTCTACGTCTTGTTCCTTGAATGCCGTAATATCATTATCCCAGCGACGACGAAGATACAGGTCATAAGTGCCGTCTTCGAGCTGCTCAATTCGTTCGATTGTACCAGATTCAGAATAAGTGACGTTCCCTTCCTGCGCAAACCAACGATTGTATATCAGCTCTTTTACGATCATTGCGCTGCGCACTTCTAGTTTCTCAAATTGTCCACGCCCATCAGGATATATGCCAGCGCCCTTACCGGCAATCATTGAATCGATAAACTCACCGAATTTCAACAAGAAGTTAGTACCGTCCGACTGGTCCTTACGAAGGAACTTATTATCCAGCTTGCCTACGGCATTGCTAATTTCAAGTATTACTCTAGCTGCTGACATTATAGCCTCATCCGTAATTTCTTCTTCTGAGTTTTTTTGGAGCAAATTAGATATGTTCCTACCCGCAATTTTAACACCTTTCAAAAAATTAATAATGCCTTTAGCCTCATCAGATGTTTTTTTCGAAAGAAATTCTTTTCTTGCTTGTGTTAAATCTATTCCACCGCCTTGATTGATAATAGTAGAGTTACTACCACCACCACTAGGAGTGACGGTAGAACCTGTCGGGTAATTTCCGCTTCGTGAACGATTCGGTATAACAATACTTTTAATATCTACTTTTTTCATTTAAATCTCAATCATTATGCAATTGAACCGGTTCTTTCTATAATCTATTTCACCTCCGGCATTAATGTATTTCTTGTTAACGGAATATTTGTCTGACAAAACTGTATAAGGTTTTATGTCTGCTCTTTTTAATACCTGAGTAAGTTTAATTTTAGGAACACTGTAATGATCAACAATACGACGTATCATAAATTCTTCCGGACGGATATTCTCACCAACAATTCCACAATATAGATTATTTGTTAGATAGCTATTGTTTATGGTTACTTTACTATAGCAGGCTCCATCATCGTTATAGCTACTTATCTTGAACTCTATTTCATCAAGTTTGTTAAGGTAGTTTTCATTTACGATATTTTCATAAATTCTGTCAGAATTATCATCTTCTTCTATTGTGGAGTATTTTGTATAAGTGAACTCAAAATCATATAACTCCAATGAGAATGCTATTTCTTGACCATTATAATTCCATTTTACACATGGACCATATATTTTTAATTCTAAATCACCCGATAACACTTCACCTTTTGGTAATTTACAAATATATCCACTTAGACCATCTAATCCGTCCCCTAATTTTCTGGATGTATTGAGAGGTAATGATTTTCCAATTAGATTAATATCTACTGTTCCATCTTCCCATTTAGGTATGAGGTTATTATCATATTCGTTGTCTGTTTCTGGATTATTATCCCAATAAAAAGTACCATCTGATTTGCCGTGATAATAATGATTACCTATTCTTAATTGGAAATGGAAATCATAACTGTTTAGACTTGCTTTATCTATATAAGCTCCAAAAATAATATTGAAATTAATGTTAAAGACTCCATCTGAATAGAAAGAAGGTACTCCCTTTATTCCAATCAATCTTGTCTTATTGTCTTTAGAATATATAAACTTATTGCCCTGCGATTCAATTGGAATATTTAAAAATTCTGTATATTCATAATCTACAATTAAAGGATTCCCTTCTGAATCCGTATCATATATATCTTCAAGAAGTGGAATGCATCCTACTAGACCAGATGGAATACCTGAAGAAAAGTCTAACTTTTTTTCATCTTCTAAATTTATACTGTTTAAATTCCCATTTTCATCTCTTAAGTATGCATCCGTTTCAAAAGTATTACCTCTTTTCACTTTGTAATGTGCTTCTAGATTCTTACCGGCATTATTGGTAAACTCAGCCACCTTAGTCATTTTATCAAAAGATAAATCAGGTAGTGCTTCTCCGACCGGATAATTACTGCATCTCACGCTTGCCTTGTTATAGCCAGGAAGTACATCAAGTGTATGATCGCTACCAGCAAAACCAATATCCTGAACATTCATTTCATCAGCCTGAATCTGAGTATAGCTTGACATATCAGCAGTATACTTGTAATATTCTCCTATTTCATTATTCACATCAACGAAATATAATTCTCCTCTCCAGTCTACACAGGTCCAGTTCATCAGCTTCATGATCTCCTTCAGTACTTCTAACATAGACATTGCATTATCATCTTCATCAAAAAAATTTTGCTCTGATATCATCATTTGTTCCAAAGGATTTCTCCAATTGTTATACTCAGATTGTGAAATTCCGTAGACATGAGGTATATGCACTGCTGTATATAATCCCTGTGATTCCTCTATACACTTCTTAAGCAATTCCCATAAAGATATAAACCCTCTTTCTTCACCAGCTTGTTTGTATTCTATATATTCCAATACAGACATAGCAGAATAACAATTAAGTTCCAGGTTAAACTTATCCGATGAATATTCCTGAGTATATAGCTCTGGCTTGATGAACCCACACCATACAGTTATACCGTCTGCATACAACGTTATTCTGTGCATTCTGTAATCTGTGCTGAATAAGTCCTGAAGATAGTCACCACCGAATATTGCCAATATAGCCGTACTGAACCTAGTAGGTGTGTAGATAAATTCTTCGCTATCTATAGTCACTGTAAACGGTGATGTCTGCCCTTTCAGTTCCCTAGATTCTCCGGTATATCCTTCTCGCTCAATTCTCACTTCGTATGCCCTTCCGTCTCTTGACGCGAAGGGCAGGGTATATACTAATCCGTAACTCATAGCTTCTTACCTGTATCTTTCATATAATTTTTTAAAGCCAAATATATATCACTACCTCGAACACGATCAAAACCAATATTAATATTACTTCTATCATTTTCCGTCATGTGGTACAAACTTTCCTGTTGTTTTTGGTTAAGTATCAATTCTCCAGAATTGACTCTTGCTAATAATTTATCACCAAAATAACTGCTGCCTCCAACTATACCACCGTCTGCAAATTTGGGGAATGAAGCGAAAGTACTTACTATTGTAGCTATAACAGATGCTATAGCTCCTATATTGGCTGGCCATGGAGCAGCCGCGGCTGATGCTGTACCCCTAGCCATTGCGAGTCCCATTGTTTGGGAGATTACATTAGCTATATTAGCTATAGATTGTAATGCCCATTGCGCTACTGCTGTTTGATCATCTTGTGCCGCCCCTGTCAACATACCAAATGCACTGGCTACATTAGCTATACTTGCAGCGTAATTATCAGCTTCATCAATATTTTTCTGAATAGATGGTATTTCAAATTTACCCATTTCTATACCACCAGCCATATTCCCTAAATTGGGATTATTTTCATTAACAGGGGTAGGGGCTGTTCTACCTTTTTGGAATATAACTGTTTCTACTTCTGCTTGTAGCTTAATTTTTTCCGATTGTAGTTCATTAATCGTTTCCTGTGCTGCGACACGAGCTTCTGTTGTTGTTGCTGTTATCAGTTTTCCTTGAAGCTCTCTTATTTGGTTGTCTAAATCTGCTATAGATCCTTCTGGATGCTTTGTTTTTTCTTGAGCTAATTTTAGGGCTTTTTCTGCTTCCGCTTTGTCTTTAGCAGCTTGTGCTGCAAGCTCGGCTTCTTTACGAGTGTTTTCTGACGCTACAGATTCAGCTTCTAAGCTATTTAAATGACTTTTTAGTTGCTTATCAATTAAATCATAAGTTTCTTTTTGTTTTACAGCTATTTGATATACTCTTAAATTCTCTTTAAAGACCTTTTCTTCCTCAAACGCTGCACCATTGATATTTACCAGTTTTGCTTTTTCCCATATTTTACGAGATTCATCTACCGCCTTCTTATATTTATCAACGAACTGTGCATCAGGGAACATGGTACGTGTCAGATCTGCCATCGTTTTCCGATAGGCTAAATCTGGTTTCACACCCTGAGTAACATATAGATTCATCCTGGCTAAAGCTTCTGCTGAATTTCCTTGATTATCATATTCTATTTTCTGTTGATCGGACATAGCCAATGCTCTTGTCGCCCAATTAACAACATCTCGCAAATTATCAACAGCATTTTTAAGATAACCATTTGTTCCATACATAGTTGTACCAAATGCAGTCCATGCATTTTGTAATTTGCTTATAGATCCTGCTAAGTTATCGGTATTAATTCTCGCTTGTTCTTGCGCTGTATTAGTTCCCTCTATTCCTACTCTTAATTTATCAAATGCATCTTTCTCTTGTAATAATGCTATTGCAGCAGTAACTGATTCCTTGCCAAACATCTTAGTCAGTTCTGTAGCATTCAGATTCTTCTTAGATAGGTTATCAATTGCTGTTGACAGACCTACAACGGATGGCTTAAGATTATTATCTGCCGACGCCTCTAAGGTCAGGAATATATTTCGTAGGTTGGTTCCTGCTGAACTTGCATCCGTAATACGTGGTGCAATGGCTTCTATGGCTGCAACCAGTTCATTAAACTTGATACCTACAGCAGATGCAGTACCACCGGCATTCTCTATTGCACGGTTAAGGTATGGGATATCAGCTGAACCTTGTTGGGATGCAGCCGCAAGTATATTAATGTATTCACTCGCACGTGCTGAACTTGCTCCCATTTGGTTCAGTGAGCCTGTAAGTGCTTTCGCCGCTGTCGGTACATCAATCTCAGCTGCCTCAGCAAGCGTAACCGCTGCACGAGCTGTTGCAGATAAAGCTTCCTTGTTTTTTAGCAGTTCCGGCATCTGGCTACCAATCAGCTTGTATGCATCAACCATAGCAACTGCCGACTGCGTACTGTCCATAGCCATCTTCACAGCCTCAGCACGGAAGTAATTCAACTCCTGAGCTGATACCCCCGTCAGTGATCTAAGAGAAGATAGGGATTTTTCAAACTCCATATTTGCTGTTACTGCTGCATGTATCGATGTAGATATACCTACAAATGCAGCTGCATAACCGCCTATCTTTGCTATACCTTGAAATGCAGATTTGCTCTGAGCAGAAAAACTCTTTAGATTTTGTTGAGCTTGAAATAACCCTTTGTCGAATTTATCTGTATTAAGTAATAACCGCGTATATATGTTACTCATAGTTTTATTTTTTTAGCACGTTCTCTCAATCCTTTCATTTCTTCTTCGTTGATTTTTTCTGCTTTATCCGAAGCATCATGTTCATCATCTAGCCGCAATACATCTTCTACATCTAGTTTTCGTCTGCTTTGTGATTGAAACACAGACCACATTAATAGCCTTACCCTTTCCATTTCCGCCCTTTCTTTTCGCCTCATTCCTCGCAGAAAAACAGCACACTCAGAGAATGTCATACAGTCAAAAAAATAGGCAGGAGATACACCACCCCTGCCTACTATTTCTTCGTATAAAGACACAACGCTTACAAGCTTATCTACGTTACCTCTTTTTTTTTACTTTGGTCACGTTTCTGCGAATCACTTAATACTTGTTGAAATGTTTCAAACACGCTTTTGTCTTCATCACAATAATCAATCAGCTCGTCAAATGTCAGTGTGTAATCTTCATTCAACGCCAAAAGCGCGCAATGCATAAGCATGTAAAGTTCCTGAAGCCTTTTTCCTTCGAATGGATGGCCACACACTTCTTCATACTTGAAAAGTACTCTAAGCGAAAAGCGTATATCGTACTCTTTATCCTTTATCGTTACTTTCATTATCCTGCGGCTTTAGCAACTTTTTGTAACTTACCTACTCCCTTGAAATTAGCTGATATCTGTGAGTTTTCTCCATTGGCTCCTGTTAGCGTAACTGATGTAATAAGAGCTTCACCCTTGTAATATGTTTGTTTAGGAGATTCTGAAGGAGCAGTCCAACCTTCTGTAGGTACACCATCATTTGTTGCATTAGTTGGAATACCACAAATTATCGGAACTTTTTCTCCTGCCATACATTTATCCAGCAGTGTTTCGTATGATATATCAACTGGTTCGCCTTCATCTGCGGCTCCTATAGACTCAGATGAAGCCTCCCATGACAATTTTGTGACTTCTGCATCATCCCACATTCCTGAATCCTTTGATGCTGTATCGCTTGTTTCAGCATTCAAAGTTAATGTGTGGCTGGTAGCTAGAGCTATAGCTTTACCATCCACGAAGATCATAAGGTCTTTCCCTTTTAATGCTTTTCTTTTTGCCATAAAATCAATCTGTTTTTAAATTAATCGTTATTATTCCGCCATATACTTTATCTTCTTCTGAGAAACTCCATGATTCTGTCTCGCTGTCAGATACCGGGAAATATTCATTTCCTTCGATTTTAGCAAATACTTTCTCTATTTCAGATATCAACTCTATTGCCTCATCCATATTGTCTGAAAAAACATAGAAATCAACTGTAACATTTCTCTCAAAAACACCATCCTTACTGTCATCTTTCCCTGTGTACGATGGATTGTAGATTATATATGGCAGTGGTATTTCACGTAATACAGATATAGGAAAAACATGCTGCGAAACCTTATTGTTAATAGCCTCATTACCCAACAGTGCTTCCTTGATAAATTGAAATACTTTCAGTGTGCTGTTCATTGTTTCTTCTTAGCTATACGTTCTATATGTCTGATTAAGTAATATTCAAGCTTATCCTGCGCAGCCTGCTTCTTTGCGTCAACAGCGCGTGAAAAGAATTTCGATGCAATTATTTTACCTGTATAACGCTGTTTTTTCAACGCATGACCTTTCAGTCTACCCTTTTTCACCTTTTTGTTCCAGCGCATCCTTGTACCTTCCTCAAAAAATCTCAGCAGAAACGATTGATTCCATTTCTTTGTCCATGTCTGTTGAATGTGAACACGTACACCGTCATTCTTTCTGTACACCGAATACCGTACCCATTTCTTAAGATTTTCTGATTTGAGTGTACTACCATCACTATTGTTTACGCCTATAAGGTTCGTTCGTGCCTGTCTTTGAATTATCCTTGCAGAAGAAACCAGTGCGCTACGTATAGCTTTTCTAGCTTCCGGTTTGGACATCTTCAAATCCTCCAACAATCTGTTTACCTTGTCTGTATCAACTACGGCTCTTATTTCGTCACTCATTCAGCAATTCTATAGTTAATATTGTCATATTCTTCTGCCTGTTCGAATTGATAGAGTTAATTCCATAATTCTCACCGTTGTATATCACTCTCATGTCACGCTTGATTGCAGGCCTGTAATACATAGTTACCTTGTTTGTTTGGTTATGGGAGTATTCCATATTCTGCTCTCCTTCCGTTCCGGATTGAAAAGCTACAGATGCACGTGCGGTAAAAAAATCTACCCACTCATAATTCTCACCTCCACTTAAACCTTTTGTCACTTTCCGGTGCTGGATGGTAACTCTTTCTGTCAATTGTCCTGCTCTCATTTCGTGTAGTCTCTATATAGTGCTATAAGATACTTAGAACCTTGCTCCAAGGGCTTTGATTGCGTGTATGTCAATTCCTCTCTGTTGGCGTAATACATTCCTACATTCAGTAATATCGCTTGTTTGATAGGGTGCGGAATAAGCTCGCTACCTTCTTCCAGAGTAGCAAGCTCTTCCACTTTAACACACAGTTCCTTTGCAACCTTAGCCTCAGCTACATCTATATACATCTCTATTAGTGTATCATCCTCTGTGTACTCTTCTTCCACATTCAGATGTTTCTTAGCCTCATCTAAGGTTATGTACATAATCAATCAGCGTTAACTTCACCCTTAATCAATGCCTTTGCAAATGATCCACTGCGACGTGGCACTGCATCCCAATATGAGTTTACGATGATACGTACAAAAGCCTGTTCAGCCTTAGTGTATGGATCAATCATCAAGTCAAGTGCTCCCCACTGACCGATAAGTAAGTCAGCCCAATTACCAAAGACGATACCGTATTCTTGGTTAGTGCTACCCTTTTTATTGAATACTGCATTAGTACGCAATGCCTTGTAGCCATTTGTACTTTCATTTTCAATCAGATATCCGGCTACTCCAGTTGATTTCAGCGTAGTCTTACCTTTACCGAACAACTTGGTATGCATAATGTATGCTGTATTGCCCATAAGGGCATTAGCTACATCAACGTTTGTTTCCAAATTAACAATACCATCCCAGCTCATATCTACTGCTTCTTCAGCAAACCCAGTAAACAAGCCATCTGGTTTTTCTGCACTGGTTGTATGACCACCCAAAATAGTTGCTTCTAATTTAGACGCTACAGCATTCACCAAGTCTGCACGTAACAATTGTTCTACTCCCAGCGAGTCCTGAACTAATAACTGACGTGATACTGTCAGAATACTTGTCAGTCGTTTAGGCTTCATTGTTTTCTTTGTGAATGTTCCTGCACCGTCTGCTGCTGCTGCATTTTCGTCTGCCCATTCAGCAGTAGAACCTGAATAATCAGGAATATCAATGTTACCTACAAGACCTGTCATCATACTTGCTCCTGCCTGGGATAAAACGAGTCTATCGCGCAACGGAGTCATAATGTCAAGGAAATCTGTTTCAATCAGATTATCACCGGGAGATTTTGCTGTCATATTCGCACGAGCTTCAACAGGAATATATAATCCTTTTGAACTGCGAGGTGACTGACCGGCTCTTTCAAGTATCGACTTTCCTAGGGCGTTCATTTGCTTAGTTCTTTCACTATAACCATCACCATCTATCATTTCCAAAATAGCCTTACGAAGAGAGAAAGTCTGATTGGTTACATGTGGATTGCCTTTCTGCTGATTCTCCGAATCACGCATTGCAATCTCAATATTGATATCAGCTAGTCTGCACTGAATTTCTCCAAGTTCTTTTTCTTCATCCTTATTGAGCATGCGCTGTTCTACACGTGCACTGCCAGTAATAGTAGAAGCTCTTTCCTGAAGCTTCTTCTTTTCGTCCATTAACTCTACCTTGCTTTTTTCTTTTGCCATAAAATCAAATGTTTAATGAGTTATTAATTCCTTTGTAATATTCTTCCAGATTCTGTTTTTCTCTTTCTTCAAGTTCCTTTTCTGCCTCCTCCTTACCACGCATATACACACTTGTCTTTGAGTAGGCTGCATTGTAAACAGGTGATACGTCATATATTCTCTCAAACTTCGAGATGGTACGCTTCCATATTCCGTTTTTTTGTCTTTCCCATTTCTCACCACCATCAGCTACCGTGAACGCAAAGCTTGACTGGTCTATCTCACCACGTCTGAGATTTTCAAGCAGTTCATTACCTAATGCTGTTTTAGGTGCTTCGAATCTGTATTTCAAACCTTTACTATCAACTTCAAGCGATAAGGAACCGTTGCCATTTTTGGCACGTGCCAAAATACCTTTAGAACGGTCGTGATTCAACAATGCGAAAACATCACTTTTTCCTAATACGCCATCAAGCGCACCACGCTCAATGACTTCCTCAAACCCAAGGTTATCAGAGTTGACACCGAACAATAGCGCATATCCTTCCACTGTTCTCTTCTCATCATCTTCATTGGCAATAACCTGGAATGTGGTATTTCTAATTTCAGTCCTATCTTCCATAATCAATCATTTATTCATTAACGGATATTTTGTCTGACATTTCAGCTTTTTCTTTTATTGCATTCTTTAGTGTCTGAACATTGACTTGAACAAAAGCCTCATCTCCATCATCAATTCTCGACATACCTATTTCCCTTCTCACTTCGTTGGGTGTCGCTGCTCCAATATTAGCCATATCTTTCCAGAACGCACCCTGTGCAGCCTTGTCTGCACGAAGAATAGCTGATGTGTTAAATTCTGCGTGATACATACTTCTCTCTGATGGAAGAAATACCTTACGATTAATCTCTTGTTCTATTTTTGTGATTACAGCCAGTACTGTATCTGTCAGATACTCCAGCTGTGTTGCTTCAATTGTTGAATATGATGATTTACTCAGGTCGAATGCCTTAACCGGTGATACGGAGAAGAAGCGGCATATATCTACAACATTGAACTGTCTGCTCTCCAACAGTTGCGCATCCTTTGGATTTATTGATATAGGCTGGTACTTCATGTTTCCCTCCAGTACTGCAATGCCGGCAGGAGAACCTGTATCAGGATTTATTCTTTCTTTCCATGTCGTATAAATCTGATCCTTTTGTTTTTTATCAAGTCGTGGTCCTTCAACGGTAAGTACACCACTCACAGAACCACCCCCTTTGAAAAAACCAGCTGCATGCTCCTCTGAACTTGTAGCAATTCCTAATGTCTGTCTTGCATGTGTTAGCGTAGAAACTCCGATAATACCATCATATGAGAAGTTCAATATATGAATCATATTCATAGGCTCCACCAGTTCTTTGAATCCGGCAACCATATATCGTTTTCTTCTTATACCGTTACTGTCTATTATCCACTGTATAGACACCATCGACGATGGTATATAAACAAGCTGTACAGGTCTAGTTTCTTCTCTCTCGATGTAAGCATACGCATTCCCCGTCAGCAACACACTACTCATGATAGTCTTAAAGAAAACATATCGTGTCATGTTTTCATTTGGCTCCAGATCCAACAGTTCATACAATGGGTGTGACCTGTCTTTAATCTTGTAACCTAACGCATCTGTTTTGAATATCTCCAACGGTAGAACCGCTACAGAATCACTTATAAGATCAACACATCTGTACACCGTCGACAATAGCATAGGATAGCTTCTGCTTGCTAGGTGTATTCCCGGACCACCCGCGCTATAAGCAGGAATACTCGAAACTTCCGCTTTCGATGCTTTCCTGATTTCAAATCCAAATATCTTCATAATCAATATTATTTTAAGATAAACGGATTTTTTGTCAGCCATTAATAGAAATCTCCGTAACGTGGAGATACTAGCCATACAGCTAACGCCATCAGCATGGCTATTACCCCGTCAATTTTCTTTTCTTCAAACTGCTTGCTCGGTTTTGTGTTACCGTTCTTATCCCTCGCCATAACCACATTCCTGAAGCAATGACGGTTTATCACATTGTTATCTATTATAGCCTTTCCGGAAAGCAACAATCTCTCCATTTCCTTAGTAGGACGATTGAAGTTACCTATTGCTTGACTGATTGGCTCCATAGGAAGCCCGTTATCTGTTGCATTAATAACGAACTGCGTGGCATTCCATGAGTCATACCCAATGTTGTTAATTCGCAGTATCCTACCGACATCCATTATCAGATTCAAGATATAATCATAGTCTGTTACATTTCCTGGAGTAATAATCAGGCAGCCTTGTCTTCTCCATTCCCCGTATAGTTCCTTAAATCGTTTTTCCTTCAGGCTAACTTCCGGCAGGAAATAATATGTCTTCCATATAAGCTTTTCTTCCGTTGGTATCATAAAGCTAACCGCTGTCAAGTCGCTTGTAGATGAAAGGTCGATGCCTACCCATGCATCATAATCACGATATTGTTCAAGGTCAATATTCTTTGATGCATCCAGCAGATAATGTTCCGGAATCCAAACAGTTTCGCTATCACACCATACGTTGATATTCTTGGTTTTTATAGCCACCTCTTCCGATGGGTTGTTAACAGCCTTCTTAATCTGGTCGTGTATATATCTCGGCTTTACCGTCACACCCAGGTTAGGATTTGATTTAACCCATACAGCCTCATCCTTCCAGTCGTCACCTTCATCAAGAGTATATATAACTGCGAATATCGTATCATCCTCTTTCAATCCTTTCAATATCTCAGTACACATTTCTCTGTATTGGTAGCATGGACCCAATTTATCGAACCCGGCTGTAGTAATAATTATTGCCAAAGGATTCTCACGCATTCCTTGTGAAGACTGTAATACATCTTTCAGCCTGCTATTCTTTGCTGCATGATACTCGTCAAGCAAATACATCGAAGCATTGAAACCGTCCAGCTTTGAATCATCAGCTGCAAGAACACGCAGAATACTTAATGTCTTATCGTAGTTAATACTGTCACGATATGCTTCAAGGTATTTCCCATTCGGATCAATCCCTTTCACAAACTTGGAGCACATTCCGAAACTGATTTTCGCCTGATCTTTGGAGTTGGCTGCCAAATATACCTCAGCATTCATTTCCCCGTCTGCTATCAGATGATATAACGAAAGCGCGGCAGCAAGGGCAGACTTGCCCTGCTTACGCGCCATTTCAATATATACGGATTGAACTAACCGGCTACCATCCTCTTTAACGTAAAATCCGTATATACTTGCCACAATAAATTCCTGCCACGGTTGCAGGATAAAAGGCTTACCAGCATGTCTTCCGGTGTAGTGCCTTAATATTTTAATAAAGTTAATGACTACATCTACCTTCTCTTCGCGAAATTCATATTTGTCATCTTCCATAAGGGAAAAAAATCTTTCTGCTGCAAGTTTCACATACTCACAGCATACAACTTTTCCATCTATGACATCTTGCGCATATTTAAAGTAGTTCTTAGTCATTTCTATTTTTCAAAAACTCATCAAGCGGCGAAACAGCCTCATCATCCTTAGCCCTACGCAGAGCCTTAATCTTACCTCGGCTCATCGTAGTAAGTCCGAACTCCTTAGCCAGCTCCAGAAACTGACTCCAGTTCTCTTTCATAATATTAACCTCTGGTCGCTTAACCATCTCGCCCTTCAGATTTTTCATCACCATACCATTCTCTGTAATCACATCTACACACGTCAGATACATTTCGTATGCAGTAGCCATCCGGTGAAGTAATGCTGTGTCGAAAGGTGTAAGCTCTCCTTTTTCATTCATGTCGCGAACCAGGTTACATATTAACTTCTTGGCTTCCTTATGTTTTACTGTTTTTGGCAGCTTGAATTGCACCAAATTTTCACTCATAATGTTTTATTTATTAACACAAAAAGCGACTGACAAAAACACTATTTTAACACATCGCAACATTTTGGCTTTTTTCAAAACTCGCTGTGCGTGTGAAGGAGGGTCCGGCGTGGTTCAAGTCTTGAAAACAACTCAAATTTAACCCCATACCCCTTTTAATTATGTTAAACATGTTAGCATTTTGAGTTATGTACTAGCTGGTGATGTTTCTTGCATAATGATTTCAGATTGTTATAATCGTATGCAAGGTAAGCTCGTGAATGCTTGTCTGTTACAGACATGAACGATACTATATGATGTACATCTTCTGCTGGAGTAACAACACCATCCTCTAAGCACATCTCGCATAAAGGATCATTCTTTATCTTAAGATCGCGAAGCTTACGCCATCTGGTAGACATGTATATCTTTCTTCTTTCCAAATCATACATATTCGTGTTGTTATTTATCTTCTTTTTCTGAAATTTGTTTATTGTCGGCATAATCAATTGTCTTTAAACGGCGTGCATCCATAGCAAATCTATACTGAAAAACCTTGAATCTTCTACAGAAATATTTTATCAATTCATCATCATTCAGTTGCTTTGCATGGATGTCACACATTACATTTAACATTGTTTCTTGAAATATATCTTCATAGGATAGACCGTCATAATATATATATCTATCCTTATTGCATACATCAGCTAACCTGCTATATAGCTGATTCAGTCTTTTTGCCACTTCCGGACACAATGTCCATTCTCGCTTTCTTCTGCCCATCTAATTTTAAATTACCTGAAGTGTCAGTAAGTTCATCTAATTGTTTCTTTACAAGCGAACGAACTACAACTGAATAGTTACATCCGGTTGCTTTTGATATCTCTTTCAACTTCATGAATGTATTATCATCGAAGCGTATCATTAATCTATTATTTTTCATCCTTGTACTCAATTATTCTCCATGCTCTGATATTGTTGTATAACTTTCCATTAAACTCTGTTACATGACAGTTGTAATCTACTTCTACCTTCTGACCAACTGCCAGCCATTGGTTGTTTACATCTTCTCCCATCACATCGAATGCAATCGACTGGGCGTATTTCCCTCCGTCTGTTTCTACTACAGCTGTACGTTTTAGGATTATTCTTTTGTCTTTTGTAGTGATTGATTCTATTTCTTTCACCACGGTTATTTGTCCTTTGATGTTCATTTTTTCTCTAATTCAGATAAATATTCTTCAAATGATTCAATCTGTTTCAAAGCAAAGTCTCTACGATAAGTAACTATATCTCTGTTACTATAATTTGTATAGAATCGTCCTATAAGTTCAGAAATATGAAATTTCTTAGGCTCTTCATGGATATTCAACAGAATTACATAATCAGGTTCTCGTGGGTGGAAGCATAGAAATCTATAATATGTCACCAATCCTCGGCGACACTCTATTAATTTTTCATCGGTCTTTAAACTCTTAACATCTTTATTGTTTCTTATAATTTTCATATTATCTCCTTTCTACCTATCCCAGCAGCCACCACATGAATGCCAGGAACAGGTAATACAATTTTGTTTTCATACTTGTCATATCGTTGTTACACAATCAAAATCACTTCCATACATGATATGCGCTCCACGCTTCCTGAGTTCTGCCACCAGTTGCTCGTTGGTGTATCTAGCCAACCGTCCATGCAGTCTATCCTGCTTTCTTCTTTCAGCCGTGTGTCTGCTCTCACATAACCGGCACTTGTTAGTGTAATGGATGCCGGATTTCGTTTCATAGGCACGGAACTTGCCCTCAGGAAGAATCCGACCACACTCTATACATTCTTTCATGACGCAGCCCTCCTAATCAGTCCCATGTTACGGTTTACCAGTTCAATTATACGGTTATGGTATGCGCTTGTGTGATTGCATACTGCCCTTGACTGTATTACCTGAAAGGTTTTTAATGACACCTCCACAGTTTCCATACGTTCTCCATTTACTCTTGCAGATAGAATCAGACTGTCTTTTTTCTTGTAGTATTCATTTTCAAATACACAATGATGCATGCTTTTACCTTCATCTATAAATTCGAATACACTCTTTAGAACTTTTATTGAAAGTTCACCGTCCGTTATTATTACTCCAAAGAACTTTCCTTTATCTTTCACATATTCTTTGTTAAACTGTTCTGCCAGTTTGCGTTTTGTTTCTTCTTCCATTTTCTTTCGTATTTTAGAATATGCAGCTAATGCAATTTCGTGTGCCTTGTACAAATCATTCGGACAAATAAACTTGGGATTATGGATATCCTTACCTGTTTGTTCCATGAATGATAGCATGTCAAAGTATATTGAAGCATCAGTTATCACATAATGGTTTCTATGGCAGATATTCATTTGAGGCATATATTCTATTTCCGGTTTCTTACTCCGTACCATCCAAAGGAATACATCGTACTGACCTTGTTTTACAACTGTTTCTGCATGTCTTGATGTAAGTAGCATTTTCATACACTCTACTACTGATACGTATGGCAGTTTTTCAATAGCCTTGCACCATCCGTATTTATGAAGTTTACGCGTGATTTTATATTGAGGATAGAAATAATTACCAGTTACATCGAACACATCTTCAAATACATAATATCCCGCACACCTCTGATTATGATTCCTGACTTTAAACTCGGTGTTGTAATACCAATTAAAAAAGTTACATCCACGAGAATATCTTTTTGAGATTATTATCTCTTCTCCATCAGGAGATACCCAGTTTTGATATACTTCGTTATACGTGTATTCAGTCTGAAAACCTTTGCGATTAATGCGATGAACATCAAAAGTTCTTATTACCTGCCATTTGTTGAATGTCTGTATTATTGAGTAATACTTCGATTCCGTTAGGTTGTCTTTCCGTGGATTGTGTTCTAATATGAGATGATTCAAGCATCTACATTGATATCCTAACTCTAAATCCACTTCCAATATACCTGGTATCTGGTACTCTATGTTACCACAACAATGACACCATACTTCTCCATTTTGCTTGTAGTAACCAGATGATGGAAATATACTCTTTGCATAGCCCTTCTCTTTATCCGATATTGGTTTGAGATGGCTGCTCATTTTAAGTACCAATTTATTTAAACTCTTTCTGGTCATAATTACATATCAAATAGTGACAGTTGTCTTGATTCAAATATCTTTTGCAGTTCCTGCTTTGTTTTCTTTCTTTCGGTTTTTTTCTGCACTGGCTTTTCTTTGCTAATAGGGTTTTGAATAGTAGTTGGAGCCGCAACTTCTACACGTTCCAGTTCATCTTCTAACTTGATATCATCCTCATCATAGTAGTGAACCGCCCATCCGTATACGGTTTTCCTATCTATCGCTATACCTCCATTTACTCTTTTATTATACATCTTTTGAGCTTGCTGCATGATGTACTTGCAGCATTCCTCTATGGATTTGTTTTCTTTCTTGTAGGTTTCAGCAAAGAGAGAATCCTCCTTTGCGCGGCCATCCAGATAATTTTTAATTGTATCTTCAAACTGAGTTGCCATAGGTCATAATTTATAGGTTATCATTCTCAATTCCATTTTTGAGGTCTGTTGTTTATTCTCTCTAGGTAGGATGCAATTCTTTTTTCAGGATCTTCACCATTACGTACAAAAATCCGAGTTCGTGTTTTATCACCAGGCACTGTAACGTATCTTCCATGTTTTTCACGTTCTTTCTGTTGCATCACTTTCAGTTCTGTTCCGTGAGGGTTGTTTTCCAAGTCTATCTTTCTCGTCAATATTGGATCACCTTCTTTATTCATACTATTTCCTCCTGATTTGAATTAGTCCTTTTCTTATTTCTTTGTCTAATCTCTCAATGTCATCTTTGCTCAACTGACATTCTATTTCACCGTTTATGTTATATCCGGTTGGCAGGTTGTTCTCTGCCTGTATTCTTGCTATTTCCTCTTTTTGATTCGTAGCGTAGTATATTGTTATCTTTTCTTTTTTCATGTTGTTTATCGTTTACCTAGCAGCCTTACGGCTGTATAGGACAAGTTACCTGAAACATTAATACACAAATAGCTCCCTAAATGAAACAAATCCCGTTTCATTGCGTTTCATTAAAAAGTTATCATTTTGATTTTCAGCCATATTTCTATATGCCTATAAGGTCATTATTTTTTTGCCTCATTAAAAAGACTTAGTAACTTAGTTTTATACTCAATCTCATGAAGTGATTGGATCATTTTAAAATGACATTTTATTTCATCCCATGAGTTGATAAACTCTCTAATAGTACGATATTGTTTGTCAGTCAAATGTCCTGACTTCCAATATCCATATGTCCTTTTCATGTATTCATCCCTTCCCTGCCTCAACAAAGCCTCAGCCTTATCAATCTGGCTTGACTTGATACCTTTATCAGCAGTTAATCTCTGTTTGAATCCTATCGTGGCCCAATCCCGATAAAATGTGTGAATGATAGTTTCTATCGTTTTTTCTGAGAAAAAATCAATCAGGTTAATAGACTGCCTTCTATACATAGTTTCAATCCTCAGAATATTACCTTCACATAATCTACCTTTATCGCGTGCCTCGAATCCTTTATCATATATTTTGAAAACCTTCTTGATGTTCTTTGATTTCTCCGTTGTTTTTTGCCGGTTCTTTTCAAAATTCGCATCATTGAAAAGCTCACGATTTTTCATCACGCCGATAGACTCAGCTAGCGATATGTATTCAATCGGATCATGGTTAACCGGTATATTCAATCCAACTTCATAGTAGGTAATTCTTACCTGTTCCGGATTTATATCCCATTCATCCAGTAACTCCGATATTATCTGTTTTGCGTCAGATATGGTGAACATCTGAGAGTTGTCAAGCGTGCCATATCTGGACCTCCAGAATAGCTTATGCAATGAGCATTTAATCTGAGCCTTTCTGCCTCTTATCTTCCACCATATTCCCTCGATGTTACTTAATGCCGATGACTGATAATAGATTTCGTTCCCCTCCGTACATTGTATCAGATGGTGCTTCCTGGCTATCCTTTCTGCATCACGTACAAAATCAATCTGGGCATTAAAAATCATCTTGTCAAACATGTTATTTCAATTATATCTTTCCTTCATTCAGTAGCCTCTGAATCTCATCCTTATTCGCTACCATCTTACCTCCTATAAGGCATGTCCTTATCTTTCCTTCACTTCTTAGCCTCCATAGTGTAGTGCGTGATATTTGTAACCACTCACACAACTCCGACATGGAAACGTAGTCGGTTTCACGGCTATACAGCGTTTCAACCTTCTTCTGAAGGTCATTAATCTTTTTCTTCATATCATTCCATTCACTCAGCGGTACCGTTATCATTTCTTGTTCCATGTCAATCAAATAATTTAGGTGATGAAATTCCGACTTCTGCATTCTTGCAGTTCTTAATAGCCTCAACAAAATAGCTCTCTTTTAACTCGAACCCGATACCATATCTACCCATCTTAATTGATTGATATACTTCTGATCCAATCCCTAAGAATGGAGTTAATATCTTATCTCCTTTATTAGACCATAGAGTAATAGCACGCTCTATCGTTTGTAATTGCAATGGGCAAATATGTTTTTCATCGGCCTGATCTCTTCCTTTTGAGCCATTTAAAGTATCTGAATAATCGATATCCATCCATACTGGAGATGCATATTTCTGCCATGTATCTACAGAAATGTCACAATGTATAGGATGTTCATGACTGCCAGGTTTTCTAAATATCATAAGGTAATCTGGTATACCTACACGACTCATTGCTGCATCTTTTTTTACTTGTTTATGAAGCAAACCAAGAGCCTTTGTACGTTGCATTTCTGTTACAGGATTTTTCCAGATGGTTACACGTGAATGATATATAAATCCAGCATCCTCAAATGCTTTTAATATCATACCTGAAAAATCACGCAAACCAATATATCCCTCTTTGCCTTTTTGTATAGGCAAATCCATACAATGTATAGCTACATTACGTCCGGACCACATTACGCGGTACAATTCTTTTACTAGGAAATTAAATGCTATGAAGAACTCTTTGTAGTCTTTTGAATTACCCATATCTTCCAGCTTGTCTGAATATGTATATAATTCAGCAAATGGAGGAGAAAAAATGGTAAAACCAATACTTTCGTCTGGTATCGATTCAATCAATTGTACACAATCTCCATTCATAATATGACAAAAATCCGATTCGTATTCTTTCTGACTTACTGTTTCCATAAGTTTCAATTCATTCTTAATATTTCTGTTCATAGCAATGGTCATGGCTTCTTGCATTTCATAAAAAGCCGATTGCTTATCTTCAAAAGACTTCCTTACATTCTGCATTGTATCTGTCACTATCAGGTATATGTTTACATCGTATTTCTGACCAAATCTGTATGATCTTCTAATACCCTGATAGGTCGCTTCAAAACTAAAATCCAATGAAGCAAATATCTGATTGTGGCAATTCTGGTAGTTCAACCCGAACTGGGCTATTTTTAGTTTAGTGATTAACACACGAAACTCACCGCGACCAAAGCCTAACAGATTATCTTTTTTCTTTTGTTTATTATCGCTACCTTTCACCTCTATGGCTTCTGGTATCATTTTACGCAGCATTTCTCCCTCCTCATCATGACCTATCCATACAATCCAGCTTTCGGATGATGAGTTGACAATATCACTCACTCTTTTCATCCTTTCATTAATTGTTTCTCTTAGCTCATTGTGATAACTTGTTGCAGATACTGCTACATCATTAAATAACATTCCGTTATTTCTTTTGGGAGTTTCGATGTACTCTTCTATTATTTTTAATGCAGGTAAATCATAACCTTCGTTACTAAAACCTATATCTCCTGGCTTACTTAACATTACCGCCCATGTAGATACAAAATCCCAAAATGCCTGTTTTGCGTGACCTTTTAATCTCCATTCTGATGTTGATCCTCCATCATGCACAAAATACATTGCTAACATTTCATTGCGTGACATCACATTCAGAAATTCAGCATGATTACATAATTCTGTAGTATCATTAGGTGATGGAGTTGCCGTACAGCATAATTTGTATTTTGTGTCCTTAAATGCTATAATGAGTTCATTTCTTGTTTTGCCATTGAAATTTTTCAGTATAGAGCTTTCATCTAATACAACACCTCCAAACAGATATGCATCGATGTTATCCATGTTATCATAATTGGTGATATAAATTCCAGCTTGCAAATCTTGATCAAACACTGTTAAACCAATTTCCTTAACATCATAGCCAAATTTTACACCTTCTAGTATTGTCTGACCAATTACGCCCAAAGGAGCCAGAATTAACACTGGCTGATTGAGATGTTTCTGTACTTGATAGGCCCATTCAAGCTGCTGTAGCGTTTTCCCCAGTCCACAATCCTCAAACATGGCAAATCTGCCGGCTTTTACAGCACGTTTCACACAGTATTTTTGGAATGGGAATAGATTTTCGTTCATTTCTGAATCCATCAAATCAAATCCACTATTCTCAATTGCTATCTGTTTCTTTTGCAAAAATTCTATATAATCTTTCTTCATTTTATCTTTTCCTCCTTCAAGCGTTTTACTTCATCTTTATAGTGACTTACCAGAGCTTTCAACTCAAAATCACTCAGCTTACAGGTTTGGTTCTTTTTAGCTTCAAGTAGAAGCACACGGCTCATGCCGATTTTATTGATCAGCCGCTCCCTGTAGTTGTAGATGTTCCCCTCATCGAACCGATTGCAAAAACGACACTGAGCATGACAGTTATCTTCATCAAATCGAGTTGACATGTGACCTCTGTTGATGTAGTGGCCACAATCAGCCTCATCGTATGACTTAATCTTTCCACAGCTGATGCAATGGAAAAACAACTCGCCATTTGCAACAAAAGAATCGCGAAGCCGGATATATTGAGAAAAACATCTGTCTAACTGGCTGACTAGCTTTTGATGTTCTGATTTGCTAGACGTTTTCTTTTTATTATTCCTATTTTGCCACATATCTTTTAAGAACTGGCTCCATCTACTTTTTACCTTCTCTACCTATTTCCAACTACCTATACCAACTAACTAGTGTTACCTGAAAAGATGGATCCAGTGAATTGTTTATTCCATAAATGCAGTAGCAGGATCATCCAGTTCTATCTGGTATAGACCTGTACCTTTTTTCTTTACACTCTTTATTTTCGTGATTACTGAGTTTACCTCATCATCATCACTTACTTCAACTATGTCACCCACATCAACCTCATATCTGGTTACGATGGGAGAGAGGTTGCCCGATTTTATCCTTTTCATTACTGATGGGTGTACATATATTGTTCCGGATAACTCCTTATTCATACGTATTAACACTCAATTAATTCACCATTTTGTAATTTATACCAAGTGTCTGGCTTTACCTTATCTCCATCAACGATTACTACCTTCCATGATGCAATTTCATATCTTTCTTTTTCTTCCTCTGCAATCACTAATATTGCGCCCATACCTCCTCTTACCTTTACATCATTTCCACGTGCTACAGATATACCATGTTTGCCTGTGCAAGATTTACCTCGTGATGTTGCTGCACCATAAGAACCAGCTGTTGCTGCACCACGATAACCAGCTGTTGCTGGCTTTCCTTCTTCTGTATTACATTTATTTGTACATCTATTCCTTGTGTACTCAATTGCAGCCTTAACAATTCCTGCTATACCAATTTCAGCCTTTACTTTTAGGTCAGATACGGCTATTTTTGTATCATCTGTATCATTTGATACTTTGCCAAAGCCTTCTACTGCACAAAAACGGCTCTTAGCAGGAGGATAGTAACCAAATACATCAAGAGGATATTTACAGTAGTGAAAACCGGACTGACACGCTTGTATCTCACCATCCTCATGATAAGTCTTACCTTCTTCATATTGGAATCCACGACATTGCATATTCTCATCAAATCCTTTAAATCCTGATACATGAGTAAATTCTTCTGGTATAATTATATTAGCAGGGATGTCACGACAATTAACTATTGTGGCAATATCCGATACTTCATATCCAGCAATACCGCAACCTATCTTTGTCATGTAGAAGGTCTTTCCCGGATTTTCCTCAGCATAATCATATAATCTATTTATTGATTGCTCCAAGTCAGTAAGGTTAATGCGTTCCATGTTTTTGTCCAATGTTGGGATAGCATACGACTGACCTTGTATGCCTTCTGCATTACCCATTTCCGCACCAAACTTCTCTACTGCCAAATAAGCAGCACCACCAGTATGATTACCATTAAGATTTGAACCAAATACAAATACTTCGTTTTCTTTCAGTTCTGTTATGTTTTCTGGGGTATATTGTCTTTCCATATTTTTATCTTGTTTCTTCTGTTTCTTTTTCTAATGCATAAGGGAATACATCCATAATAGCTGTTTCTGATACAGACTCTACTGTGTAGTCTGCAAGTGTACCTTTCATACGTTCATGGAAATACTTTTCAGCATTAACTGTACTGTCGGACTGAACTATAGCATACCAGGCGGTCCGCTTTTCTTTGCCTGATTTTTCATCTAACGTTATGAAGTTTGCTTTTACCTTATACCATTTGTCGGCAACCTCATCGTCACTGGGAAAATATTCTTTATAGTTCACCAGCTTTATTGCCGTAACGTGAAATTCTCCAGTAATGAAAGGTTGCATTTCTTCGATGATACGTGACTCTGCTTCAGTGAAGCTCAATGCATCTACCAGATATGGTTCTGTCACTTTCTTGTTCATTCCGTTCTCCATTGTCTTTTCGTAACGGATCTTACATTCAAACCATGTGTGAATCATAATACTTATATTTTATGTTAATAATGTTCTTTAGAATATCCCGGTCCTGTTGAGGCCGGGATAAAAAAGTGAGTTAAAGTATTGAAGTATAGCGCATCACTGCGATTATTTCTTTTCCAGTATCTGTACATACCTTACTACATCGTACGCACTTTCAACTGTATCTTTTATCTCGATTTTATCATTCTCTTCTATACTTTTGAAGTGTACGGCATCCTGATAGTCACATGTTCCGGCAATCGCCATCACTACCATCATGCCCAGGCATAAAAGTGCCCCCTTTGTCATATCATTTAGTTTCATAGGTCAGATAATAATTGGTTAATTCTCTTTTACTGTAGTATACACATCCGTCTTTCTTATGGGATGGTATCTGTGTCTTGTTTCTCCTCTGTTGCAGTGCGTTCAGGCTTATGCCTAAGTATTCAGCCGCTTGCTTGGGAGTCATCAGCTCGTCTGACATCTTCAGCACCTGTTCTGCTACCTTTGCTGCTAGTCTGTTTATGTCCGAACTTGTCATTATACATCCTCCTTTCTCACCGATTAATCCTCCGGCTACGAACATGCAGCAACTGTACTACATCACAGGGAAGCTCAATCAAAACTGTATTATTTCTTTCCATACCAAAAAATCAAAAGCCCGAATCCAGATAAGCATCCTATTGTGGCTGTTTGATGCTTTCTCCGAATCCAGGCTTAACCTATATTCATAACCTAAAGTCCTATACTATACCCACTATAACAGCCACGAAATAGTAGATTTAATCTCATATTTTTTGGTGATAAAAAGGAAGTTACTATATTTGCCAATGATGATTGAATTGAAGGTTACGGCAAATACCGCAACCACCTTTTTTGCACCCGTAACCGAACCCCTATCGATTACGAGTACAAAGATTCATAATGTTATGGATAAAAGCAAGAAAAATCCATATAATTATGAATCTTTGTAACGTTTATTAACTTTTTATGCTGTTTTAAGGGGTAAACGCATATAGTTATATCCATAAAATTATGAATATTGGTCAGAAGGTTAGCCTCATCAGAGAACATTTTTGCGAGGGAAATAACTTGAAATTTGCAGAACGCATGGAAGCATCACCTACTACTACAAGTAATTGGTGTAAGGCGGATAGTCTTGGTAAAGATGTATTAGTTAAAATATTGTCTAAGTTTCCTGAAGTTGATGCCAATTGGTTGCTTATGGATTATGGTAAAATGCTAAAACAAATGAACAATGATTCTATACAAATAGAAACTAAACCTCGTATACCATATACAGCTGCAGCTGGATATATTACTAATGCCGTTGAAGGTATTACTGAATCACAATGTGAGCAAGTTCCTATAGTATCATCTTTCCCTAATTACGATTTTACAATCATAATAAAAGGTGATAGCATGGAACCTAAATATGAAGGAGGTGATGAGGTTGCGTGCAAGCGTGTAGATGGTACATCCTTTATTCAATGGGGAAAAGTACATGTTCTAGATACAGCTCAGGGAATTGTAATTAAGAGAATCTATGAGGATGGAGATAAAATAAAGTGTGTATCATATAATCCTGAATATCCTCCTTTCTCAATCGATAAATCTGAAATATATTCAATTAGCTTAGTTGTTGGACTTTTAAGAATATAGCTATGAAAAATTCTGTTTTTTTAGTGCTGTGTGTGTTAGTAGTCTTGACTATTGCTGCACCTGCTTTCATGATCCCTCTTATAGCTCTTGCATTACTCATTTTCCTCTTCTACAAAAGCAAAAAGCAAGAAGATAACTTTACTATTAACTTTTCCGATGATGCTGATAGACGCTTACCATGTCCAGGTGATGACTATTCTTATTACGAAATAGTAGGTATGCAATATCGTAATCTAAAGAAAATAGACTTTGGCATACATAATTGTGCTTTAGCTGTTGCTGAAAGACAAAACCCTCATGATGTTTTTGCTGTGGGAATATACAGAACTGATAATGGAGATAATAAACTTGTAGGCTATGTTCCAAAAGGTCAAAATATCGAACTTCACCGTTACATTACTGATAAGTGTAATGGACAAACAATGGCTACATATAAGATTTGGAAAAGGGATGATAAAATCTATGGAATAGCTTATATAAAAGATGATGGTTTATAATTCTATTTTAACTTTAAAAATTAAATAATATGGGTAGTTTATTAATTATATTGATAATCTGTATTGCAATATTCTTTCTTTGCAGAGAGGTTATGTGTTGGTATTGGAAAATCAATGAACACTTAGAGAATCAAAAGAAAATTATTGAGAAACTAGACAAACTTGATGAAATAGAAAAATACTTAAAGTATATCGATCAGAATACTATGAGGAAAGATTAATAACCTATATTCGTATGCGCTGTACACATATGCTATACCAAAGAGATTAAAAAGTAGGTAACTCGCTAATATACTGAATTATTGGCGAGTCCCGCTTTCGGCTCTTCAGAAAAAGAGATATACTGAAAATAAAAAGTATATCTCTTTTTATTTTTCTTTACCTCTTTTGAACTCTGTGTGATTTGATAAATGGTTATAAAAAATACTTTTTGTATTGCTATTTTAAACAATCTGTCCTAATTTTGCTGTCAAAATATTATAACTGATACATTTGTTACAACATGAAATATTCTTTTATATCGGCAGAAGAAGCTGCCGCCAGTATTCATAATGGAAACACGATAGGCATAGGAGGCTTCTCGTCTGTGGGAACACCTAAGGCTGTTCCGGCTGCTTTGGCCGTTTATGCCGAAAAACTACACAGTGAAGGTAAAGAGTTTAAAGTTGGACTTATAACTGGAGGAGCTACCGGAAGTCAGGTTGATTCTGCATTGGCACAGGCACATGCCGTAGCTTTTCGTACTCCTTTTCAGTCGAATAAAGAAATGCGTAATGCTATCAATGCAGGAGAAGTACAGTATTATGACGTGCATCTTTCGCAGATAGGTCAGGATGTACGTTACGGTTTTCTGGGAGATATAGATGTAGCTATTGTTGAGGCATCCGACATCACAGAAGAAGGAGATATTGTGCTTAGTACATCGGTCGGAATTTCTCCTACCTTGATACAGGTTGCCCATAAAGTTATTATTGAGTTAAACGAAGCCCATGCCAGCAAGTTGACCGGAATGCATGATATCTATATTCCTGATGCTCCACCATACCGAAGAGAGATTCCGATTTATCGGGTAAATGATCGCGCAGGAAGTATCAGTGTAAGGGTTAATCCTGAAAAGGTTGTGGGAGTGGTTTGCACGAATGAACGAGATCGGATAGCAGCTTTTACTCCGCTGAATGATACTACTAGTCGGATTGGGCAGAATGTTGCTGATTTTCTTTTGGGAGAATATCAGCGGGGAGCCATACCACGAGAGTTTCTGCCATTGCAGTCAGGGGTAGGTAATATAGCTAATGCTGTGTTAGGAGCATTGGGAGCCGATAAAAAACTCCCGGCATTTTCCATGTATACGGAAGTCATTCAAAATTCAGTTATCGATCTGATGATGCAAGAGCGCATCCGTTTTGTTGCCGGAAGTTCGTTGACATTGTCTGATGACCGTCTGGATATGCTTTACGATAATATTGACGTGATGAAAGAAAGAGTCTTGTTGCGTCCGCAGGAGATAACCAATCATCCCGAAATGATTCGTCGTTTGGGGATAATAGCGGTCAATACAGCCCTGGAAGCAGATATATTTGGCAATGTCAACAGTACACATGTCTTAGGCAGCAAGATGATGAATGGAATTGGAGGTTCGGCCGATTTTGCACGAAATGCCTATCTCTCCATATTTACTACTCCTTCTACGGCTAAAGATGGACTTATTTCATCGATTGTTCCTCATGTTTCGCATGTAGACAGTACTGAACACGATGTACGGATCTTGGTTACCGAGCAAGGCGTTGCCGATTTGCGTGGCAAGTCACCTTCACAGCGTGCACGTTGTATCATTGAAAACTGTGCTCATCCTGATTATAAAGAGCTGCTTTGGGATTATCTGAAGCTTTCGGAAGGAAAAGGATGTCATACTCCTATGTCATTGCGTAATGCACTGAAGATGCATATAGCGTTTGCTGAAACAGGAGATATGCGGAATACAAAGTTTGAAATGTAATGCTTTATAAAAAATACGGCATTTGTTCCATCAGAGGACAAATGCCGTATACTGTATTTTAGAATTCGAATTTCTCTATCTTCATTTCAGCCAGTTCTTCTATCTGTGGAACCAGTGTCATAAAGTGAGGAGTATGTTCATGAGCTGATAATGCTTCTGCATCTTTCCATGTTTCGCAAATCATCAGTACATCGTGGCGAGTTGCACTTTCGAATACATCGTAAGCAATACAGCCTTTATCTTTTTGAGATGCTGTTACAAGTTCTTTAGCAGCAACGAGTACTGCTTCACGCTTTTCTTCTTTTACTCTGATAAATACGTTTAGTCTGATCATAATATTGTATATATTTATATTGAATTACTATTTGCCTGAAACAGGCAGTTCTTTCTTTAAACAAATATAAAAGGCGAAAGATTATGATATTTGGATATCTTAACTTTTCGCCCTTTACTTACTCCTTATTTATATTGTCTGTATTACCATTCTACAAACTTACCTCTTGCTCTACGTTCTTTCAAGATAGCTGCAAGACGTTTGTTCTTTGATGACGCGATATATTTACGTCCGAAGATATTAGGAATAGCAACACCTAGTGCAATACACATAATAACCAGTCCCGAGTTTACACCACTTTCGATTGCCTTCATCAACGGGGTAACTTGATCGATTGACTGAACGTTCATATTGATTAAACCGAACAGCATGCGATACATCAATACTCCCGGAATCATAGGGATGACAGATGGGATGGTTAGCACATGGTTGGGCACATGGAACCAGTGTACGGCTTTAATTGCAATTAAGCTAACCAATACAGAACCGGCAAACGAACCGATAACCAGACCCATATCCAGACCAATGTTGTCTGTGCTTGGTCCAAGGTTTACGAAATTACGGGTACATACAGCGAGTATTCCTCCTATAGCTACTACCCATAATAACCGGCGTTGGATATTGAAGATCATAGAGAAGCCCATGGCCGAGATAGCTGCGGCAAGTGCATATTCCCAATAAGCGTGGTGAGGAACCATACTGATAGTCGGGAAGAAGTCGGCGATGCTACATAATTTTACAGCAAAGGCAATACCGAATGCCATAGCTGCCATCATTAACAAGGTATTAACTGCACGTACGATACCTACTTGTATGTAATTGTCGAGCATATCGTCTACAAAGTTAATCAATGGAACTCCCGGCACGATGAACAGTGCGCATGCCAGCAACGGATGCCACGGAGTATTAGTCCATTCGGCAGGAAGGAAGGTAGAGGCCCATGCTATCATAGTAGCAATGAATGCAGAAATGGCAATACCCATATAATGATTCAAGCCCGACTCGTTACATTTCTGTCTTACGCGCATACCGATAATAGCGGCAATAGACGCATATAAGAATGCCATCCAGTCGCAACCGAACTGAATACAGAATCCTCCACAGGCAAAACCTGCTCCGATAGCGACTTGCAGGGGAGTATAATTACGCTTCTTGGTACGTATTTTCTCTAGCTCTTCTTCATACTGGTCGAGCGTGTAGTCATTTTCTATAGCTCTCCATGAGAGTTTGCTCACTTCAGAAATAGCAGTCATGTTTACGCCATGTCCTTCGATTCGCTGGAATTTTGTAAACGAATAATCGCCGTCACTTACATTCACCATCAGCATGGTGAAACTTACGTTAATGTGCAACTTTTCTTCGGGGATACCTAAATAAGCTGCTGTACGCTTCATGTTTCTCACAATTCGATTGGTATCAGCCAAACTCTCTACCAAAAGTTTTCCTGTACGAAGCAAAAGATCAACTCGCCGGTGCAACTGCTGGTCGTGAACCTTTACAGTAGTTTCTAAATGTTCCTCTAATATCATTTTGTTTAAAGATTTTTTTCGGATGCAAAGTTAGCAAAAATATTATTCAGAGGCGAGCTTTCCCGTTCTGAAAGTATGAAAAAGATAGGAAAAACATCATGGGAATCTGAATGTTGGTGTTGATTCTTTTAGAAAAGAACGAGGAAAATATTTTGTATGTTTCTTTTTATAGGGAGATAGGATAAGAGAAAATGGGGAATAAAAATGTGGCTTGATTGTGGATAATTTCCACAACTTATCAGAAAAATCCTCAACTTCTGTTTATATTCGTTTGTCATGATGCTCTGATTTTCAATATACAAAAATATTTTCGTACCTTTGGCACAAGTATTGCCCTTGTTCCTATGGCATCTAATAATAAAAAAATCAAAAAGAAAGTATGAAACGTTTTTTGACAAGGAAAGAATTAAAGTTAAAAAAGAAGCAGAGTATTTATGCTGCAATCGGCATCGTCATTATCATTGCACTTTATTTGTTTCTCACACGAGAAAAGCATGTTGAGCCTGAAGCTCCAATAGTTTGTGTTGCTCCTGTTCAGCAACAGGATGTAGAATTGTATGGAGAATACGTAGGCCGTATTCGTGCGCAACAATTCGTCGAGGTCCGTGCCCGTGTGGAAGGTTTCCTTGAACAGATGTTATTTGCCGAGGGTACATATGTAAAACGTAATCAGGTACTTTTTGTTATCAATCAAGACCAGTATCGTGCCAAAGCCGATAAGGTACGTGCGCAGTTGAAGAAAGATGAGGCTCAGGCCCGTAAGGCTGAACGTGACCTGGAACGTATCCGGCCGTTGTATCAGCAGAATGCTGCCAGCCAGCTTGACCTTGATAATGCTGTAGCTGCATACGAAACGGCTGTGGCCAGTGTTGGTATGAGCCGTGCTGATCTGGATCAGGCAGAACTTGAATTGGGATATACGATTGTTCGTTCTCCTATTTCCGGTCAGATAAGTGAAAGACACGTCGATTTGGGAACTTTAGTAGGCGGAAGTGGTAAATCGTTGCTTGCTACTATCGTGAAAAGTGATACAGTGCTTGTCGATTTCAGTATGACGGCACTCGATTATCTGAAAAGTAAGGAGCGTAATGTTACATTGGGACAGAAAGATTCTACTCGCTCATGGCAGCCTACTGTTACTATTACTTTGCCCGACAACAGTGTATACGAACAGAAAGGTGTAGTAGATTTTGCGGAGCCTCAGGTTAATCCGAAAACCGGAACATTCTCCGTACGTGCAGAAATGGCAAATCCTGAGCATGTTCTTTTGCCGGGACAGTTTACTAAAGTAAAACTTTTGCTTGATGTACGTGAAAATGCTACCGTTGTTCCACAAAAATCATTGATTATAGAAAAGGGTGGAGCCTATGTTTTCGTAATGCGCCGTGACTCTACTGTAGAAAAGCGTTTTATTGAACTTGGACCTGAATTCCAGAATAATATGGTAGTAGAAAGAGGACTAGCACCGGGAGAAATGATTGTAACTGAAGGTTACCACAAACTGACTCCGGGACTGAAAGTCCGTGTAGGTGAGGCTCCGAAGGCAGAGTCGGAAGAGCAGAAAGAGGATTAACCATATTAACCCATTAAACTTTACGATTCATGAAAGTGAGTTTCTTTATCGACAGACCGGTCTTTTCGGCTGTCATCTCTATATTAATAGTTATTGTGGGTATTATCGGACTGCAAATGTTGCCGATAGACCAGTACCCTCAAATCACTCCTCCGGTAGTGAAGATCAGTGCATCTTATCCGGGTGCAAGTGCCGTGACCGTATCGCAGGCTGTTGCTACACCGATAGAGCAGGAACTTAACGGTACTCCTGGTATGCTTTATATGGAGTCGAACAGCTCCAACTCAGGAGGTTTCTCGGCAACTGTAACATTCGATATTTCAGCAGATCCTGATTTGGCTGCGGTAGAAATACAGAACCGTATCAAGCTGGCGGAATCGAGTCTTCCTGCCGAAGTTATCCAAAACGGTATTTCGGTGGAAAAACAGGCAGCCAGCCAGTTGATGACCATCTGTCTTCGTTCGGATGATCCGAAGTTTGACGAAATTTATTTGAGTAACTTTGCGACAATCAATGTGCTCGACTTGCTTCGTCGTGTGCCTGGAGTAGGACGTGTGTCAAATATCGGTAGCCGCTATTACGCGATGCAGATATGGGTAGATCCGGCCAAACTGGCTAATTTCGGACTGACTGTACAGGATGTTCAGAATGCTTTAAAAGACCAGAACCGTGAGTCGGCAGCTGGTGTGCTGGGACAGCAGCCGGTCAGCGGATTGGATATTACCATTCCTATCACGGCTCAGGGCCGTCTTTCTACGGTTAGCCAGTTCGAAGAAATCGTGCTTCGTGCCAATGCCGACGGTTCGCTTATCCGTATGCGTGATGTTGCACGCGTTTCACTCGAAGCTTCCTCGTATACTACGGAGAGTGGTATAAACGGAGGTAATGCGGCTGTATTAGGTATTTACATGTTGCCTGGTGCAAACGCAATGGATGTAGCGGAGAAAGTAAAGGAAACGATGGAGGAAATCAGTAAGAATTTCCCCGAAGGATTGCAGTATGAGATACCGTTTGATATAACGACATATATTTCAGAATCTATTCATGAGGTATATAAAACCTTGTTCGAGGCATTGGTTCTGGTTATTATCGTGGTATTCCTTTCTCTGCAAAGCTGGCGTGCAACGGTTATCCCGATTGTGGCTGTGCCCATCTCCTTGATCGGAACATTCGGCTTCATGCTTATATTCGGCTTCTCGCTCAATATGCTTACTTTGCTGGGATTGATTCTTGCCATCGGTATTGTGGTGGATGATGCCATTGTGGTAGTAGAAAATGTTGAACGTATCATGGAAGAAGAGAAGCTCAGTCCATATGAAGCTACTAAGAAAGCTATGGACGGACTGACAGGTGCTTTGATTGCAACTTCAATGGTTCTTGCAGCAGTATTCGTTCCGGTAAGTTTCCTGTCAGGTATTACAGGCCAGCTGTATCGTCAGTTCAGTGTGACTATTGCCGTATCTGTAATCCTTTCTACTGTTGTAGCATTGACTTTGAGCCCGGTAATGTGTTCGCTCATTTTGAAGCCAACCGATCCTAATAAGCCGAAAAATCGCGTGTTTACATTCATCAATAAATGGCTTGCTATTGGAAATACTAAATATGTGGCAGGTATAAAGCGAGTTGTCAAACATCCGCGTCGGGTGATAGTCGGTTTCGGTATCGTAATTATATGTATATTTATGTTCCACCGTCTGGTTCCTACCAGCTTCCTTCCTACTGAAGATCAGGGATTCTTTACCGTAGAGCTTGAACTACCGGAAGGTACTACACTGGAAAGAACCCGTGAGGTAACCGACAGAGCTGTAGCTTTCCTGATGAAAGATCCGTCTGTAGAATATGTTCAGAACGTTACCGGTAGCAGTCCGCGTGTAGGAACTAGTCAGGCCCGCAGTCAGCTTACTGTGATACTGAAAGAATGGAAACAGCGAGATGATACAACTATCGGACAAATCATGCAGGATGTTCAGGATGAACTGAAGCAGTATCCTGAGTGCAAGGTCTATTTGTCTACTCCTCCTGTTATTCCGGGATTGGGTACTTCAGGTGGTTTTGAAATGCAGCTTGAGGCTCGTGGAGATGCAACTTATGATGATCTGGTTCGTGCTACCGATACATTGATGTATTATGCTTCGCAACGTAAGGAGTTTGCAGGGCTTTCTACTTCGTTGCAGGCTGAAATACCTCAGTTGTATTTCGATGTTGACCGTGATAAAGTCAAATTGTCGGGAGTGCCGATGGCAGATGTCTTCTCTACCATGAAAGCTTATACAGGTTCGGTATATGTGAACGACTTTAATATGTTCAACCGTATTTATCGTGTATATATTCAGGCTGAGGCCCCTTATCGTGAGCACCGTGACAATATCGGCTTGTATTTCGTGAGAGGAAGTGACGGCGATATGATTCCGCTGACTTCACTGGGTACAACCGATTATACGACTGGTCCGGGTAGTATTAAGCGATTCAATATGTTTAATACTTCCATTATTCGCGGTACGGCAGCCAATGGCGCCAGCTCCGGACAGGTAATGGAGATTCTGGAACAGATTGCACGCGAAAAACTTCCAAGTAACATTGGTGTTGAGTGGAGTGGACTTTCTTATCAGGAAAAGCAGGCGGGAGGTCAGACCGGAGCCATTATCGCATTGGTATTCTTGTTCGTATTTTTGTTCCTTGCTGCACTGTATGAAAGCTGGAGTATTCCTATTGCCGTGCTTATTTCGCTTCCGGTAGCTGTGCTTGGAGCGTATGCCGGCGTAGCTTTATGTGGATTGGAAAATGATACCTATTTCCAGATTGGTTTGGTTATGTTGATTGGTTTGGCAGCCAAGAATGCCATTTTGATTGTTGAGTTTGCCAAAGAGGAAGTTGATAATGGAAAAGACTTGGTGGAAGCAGCTTTGCATGCAGCTCATCTTCGTTTCCGTCCTATCCTGATGACATCACTGGCTTTCATTCTTGGTATGGTTCCTATGGTTATTGCAACCGGACCGGGTTCGGCCAGCCGTCAAGCTATCGGAACGGGTGTATTCTTTGGTATGATTGTCGCTGTGACGGTAGGTATTTTGCTTGTGCCTTTCTTCTTTGTGATGATTTATAAGGCGAAAAACAAGCTGAAAACAAAAAAAGCTAATTAACAAAACCTGAAACGTATGAAACGAACGAAATATACTTATCGCTTTTTATACATGCTGACAACTCTGTTGTTTTTGGGCAGTTGTCAGTTGGGCAAACATTATACTCGTCCGAAACTGGACTTGCCCGAAACGCTCGACAGCATGAGTGTAGACACTGTTTCCATCGGAGATTATCCGTGGGAACAGCTCTACACCGATACGACCTTGCAAGGATTGATACGTAAGACCTTGTCGTATAATAAAGATATGCTGATAGCCGCAGCGCGCGTTAAGGAGTTGGCTGCAATGAAACGCATTGATTATGCAAATATGTTCCCGGCAGTCGGTGCAAAGGTGTATGCTGAGAAGGAAGCAGAAAATTATGGAGGCAATCATTATAAGTCCGATTATGAGATTGATGCCAAGGCTTCTGTTTCGTGGGAGCTTGATTTATGGGGCAATCTTCGTTGGGCACGCGATAAGAGTCTTGCCGAATTTATGGGATCTGTCGAAAATCAGCGTGCGCTTCGTATGAGTCTGGTTGCACAGGTTGCTCAGGCTTACTTTGAACTGGTTGCGTTGGATAATGAACTGTCTATCGTACAAAAGACAGTAGATGCCCGTCGGGAAAGTTTGCATTTGGCGCGCGTGCGTTACGAAGGTGGACTGACTTCTGAAACTGCTTTTCGTCAGGCACAGGTGGAGTTGGCACGAACAGCAACATTGGTTCCTGACCTGGAGCGTAAGATTTCTCTGAAAGAAAATGAAATCGCATTTTTGAGTGGCGAATATCCACATCATATCAAGCGTTCGGTGTTGCCTGAAGATGTTATGCTTTCTGCCAGTTTACCCGTAGGTTTGCCTTCAGCACTACTGGAACGCCGGCCGGATATCCGTCAGGCAGAGCAGGCTGTCATTGCTGCAAATGCTGCGGTAGGAGTGGCTTTTACCAATTTGTTCCCTCGCATAACGTTGACTGCTACTTATGGTAGCGAGAGTGCTGCATTGAGTGATGTACTGAAATCGCCTTACCATTTGTTGAGTGCTAACATTCTGCAACCGATTTTTGCTATGGGAAAGAATCGTGCGATGCTGAAAGCAAAGAAGGCAGCTTGCGAACAAGCAGCTTATGCATACGAAAAAGCTGTACTGAATGCCTTTAAAGATGCTTATAATGCCATAGCCGAATTTAATAAGATAAAGGAAATCTATGAAACTCGTCTGCGTCTGGAACAGGCATCGAAAAGTACTCTTGACCTTGCACAGCTTCAATATCTGAACGGAGTTATCGGTTATATGGATTTGCTGGATGCACAACGTGGATATCTGGACGCTCAGATAGGTTTGAGTAATGCCGTACGCGACAAGCAGATTAGTATGGTAAATCTTTATAAAGCACTTGGAGGAGGCTGGCAAGAATAACCTGTATGACCTGTTTTTTTACAGTCGGGAGATAAGTTTTTAAAAAAGATGTAGATTATTTTAAGAAACATATTCGAAATATGCCAATAAATCTTTATCTTTGCATCCCGAATTGTGATGTACCCTAATGTGTAGTTTAGTGAAACAGGTAAAGAAAAAAGGTTTTACTCCGGATTCGAGATTGCAGAATTTGATTCAGGCAGTGGTGGAAAACAGAGGTCTTTTCGGGATTTCGTTTTCCTCGAAGCTTTCCTTTTTTCTGAATAATGCTACATTAGGCATTACTCATTCTGATTTTTTCTTTTGTAAGATTTTAAGCAAATGCGTTAATAATAAAAATACCTGGAATTACTTTTCAGTAAGTTCAGGTATTTTTGTATATATAGAGTAGCCAACTAAACGATACGAAATAATATGGAACCGCTAAAGCATGAATGTGGAGTAGCGATGATTCGCTTGCTGAAACCACTAGAGTATTATCAGGAAAAGTATGGCACGTGGATGTACGGGCTTAATAAGTTGTATTTGCTGATGGAAAAACAGCATAATCGCGGTCAGGAAGCTGCGGGACTTGCGTGTGTAAAACTTCAGGCTGATCCGGGAGAGGAATATATGTTCCGCGAAAGAGGATTGGGAGCTGGAGCCATTACTGAAATATTCGGAACGGTACACAGCTATTTCAAAGATCTTACAGCCGAACAGCTTCGTGATGCTGAATATGCGAAAAAGTGCTTGCCCTTTGCCGGAGAGCTCTATATGGGACACTTACGTTATTCTACAACAGGAAAGAGTGGTATTTCGTATGTACATCCTTTTCTGCGTCGCAATAACTGGCGTGCCAAGAATCTTGCTTTGTGCGGAAACTTTAATCTGACAAATGTGGATGAAATATTCGCCGACATTACTGCCTTCGGACAGCATCCTCGTAAATATGCCGATACATATATCATGTTGGAACAGGTGGGACATCGCTTGGACCGTGAAGTGGAGCGTCTTTACAATGAGTGTAAGGCTGAAGGTCTGGAGGGTATGGATATTACACATGCTATTGAAGACCGTATTGATTTGACTAACGTATTGAAGACATCCAGTCCGAAGTGGGATGGAGGTTATGTGATATGTGGGCTGACTGGTAGCGGTGAAAGTTTTGCTGTACGTGATCCATGGGGTATCCGTCCGGGATTCTGGTATATGGATGAAGAAATCATGGTACTGGCATCCGAACGTCCGGTTATACAGACAGCATTGAATGTGCCGGCTGACAGTATTCATGAGTTACTGCCCGGACAAGCTATTTTGGTAAACAAAAAGGGAGAAATGCGTCTGGCTCAAATCAATGAGCCGAAAGAAAAGAAGGCTTGTTCGTTCGAACGGATTTATTTCAGTCGAGGAAGTGATATCGATATTTACCGCGAACGTAAGCTGTTGGGTAAGAAACTGGTTAATCCGATACTGAAGGCAATAGACTACGATGTAGTACATACCGTATTCTCTTTCATACCGAATACAGCAGAAGTTGCCTTTTATGGAATGCTGGAAGGTTTCGACAACTATCTGAATGAACTGAAAGTGCAGCGTATTGAGGCCCTGGGGCACAAGCCGAGTCATACAGAATTGGAGCAGATTCTATCACAGCGTATACGTAGTGAGAAAGTTGCAATCAAGGATATCAAATTGCGTACTTTCATTGCTGAAGGAAATACACGTAATGACCTTGCTACACATGTGTACGATATAACTTATGGCAGCTTGATTCCTTATGAAGACAATCTGGTTATTATAGACGACAGTATCGTACGTGGTACTACCTTGAAGCAGAGTATTATCAGCATACTCGACCGTCTTCATCCGAAGAAAATTGTGATTGTATCTTCTTCTCCACAGGTGCGCTATCCTGATTATTACGGTATTGATATGGCAAGTATGGAACAGTTCATTGCTTTCAAGGCCGCGATAGCATTGCTTGAAGAGAGAGGAATGCAGCATGTGATAGAAGAAGCATACCGTAAATCGAAAGCACAGCTTGGACTTCCGAAGGAAGAGATGGTGAATTACGTGAAAGAAATTTATGCTCCATTCACCGACGAAGAAATTTCTGCCAAGATGGTACAATTGCTGACTCCGGCTGGTACACAGGCAAAGGTTGAAATCGTATATCAGACACTTGATGGATTGCACGAGGCATGTCCGGCACATTTAGGTGACTGGTACTTCAGCGGTGATTATCCGACACCGGGTGGAGTGAAACTCGTCAATCAGGCCTTTATCAATTACGTAGAAGAGATTTATCAGTTCTGAAACGTTACAGAACGAAGTCGCTAGCAGTTTTGGTGCCTTTATATAAAGAAGAAAAACAATATTAAAGAAAACGATATAGATAGAAAATGAGAAATGTTACATTAATCCTCGACGACGGGAGCCGCTTTCATGGCAAGTCGTTCGGTTATGAGATGCCGGTAGCCGGTGAAGTTGTGTTCAACACCGCAATGACCGGTTATCCGGAAAGCTTGACCGATCCTTCGTATGCAGGTCAGTTAATGACGCTGACTTATCCGCTGGTGGGCAATTATGGAGTTCCTCCTTTCACAATCGAAGCAAACGGTCTGCCTACTTTTATGGAGAGTGAAAAGATTCATGCCGAAGCGATTATTGTAAGCGACTACAGTGAAAAGTATTCTCACTGGAATGCGGTAGAGAGCTTGGGTGACTGGTTAAAGCGTGAACAGATTCCTGGTATTACAGGTATTGATACACGTGAGCTGACCAAGGTATTGCGTGAACATGGTGTGATGATGGGAAAAATCGTTTTCGATGATGAACCAGACAATGTTCCTGAAGCAACTTATGCGGGAGTAAATTACGTAGATAAGGTATCATGCAAGGAAGTAATCCGTTACAACGAAGGTGAAGGCAAGAAGAAAGTCGTTCTTGTGGACTGTGGCGTGAAATCGAATATCATCCGCTGTTTGCTGAAACGTGATGTAGAGATTATCCGCGTACCTTGGAACTACGATTTCAATTCACTTGAGTTCGACGGGTTGTTCATCTCAAATGGACCGGGTGACCCTGATACTTGTGATGCTGCTGTACAGAACATTCGTAAAGCTATGCAAAATGAAAAGCTGCCTATTTTCGGAATCTGTATGGGTAACCAGTTGCTTTCGAAAGCAGGAGGAGCAAAAATTTACAAATTGAAATACGGTCACCGCAGCCATAACCAGCCGGTTCGCATGGTAGGAACAGAAAAGTGTTTCATTACTTCACAGAACCACGGTTATGCCGTAGACAATAATACATTAGGAGCCGATTGGGAACCTTTGTTTATCAATATGAATGATGGTTCTAACGAAGGAATCCGCCACAAGAAGAACCCTTGGTTCTCTGCACAGTTCCACCCGGAAGCTGCCAGCGGTCCTACCGATACAGAGTTCCTGTTCGACGAGTTTGTAAAGTTGCTGTAATCCATTAAAAACAAAAGAAAACAATGAAAGAAAATATAAAGAAAGTACTATTGTTAGGTTCCGGAGCTTTAAAAATCGGTGAAGCTGGTGAGTTCGACTATTCAGGTTCGCAGGCACTTAAGGCGTTGAAGGAAGAAGGTATCGAAACTATCCTGATAAATCCGAACATTGCTACCGTACAAACTTCGGAAGGCGTGGCAGACAAAATCTATTTCTTGCCTGTTACTCCGTATTTCGTAGAGAAAGTTATTGCTAAAGAACGTCCGGATGGCGTATTATTGTCATTCGGTGGCCAGACAGCCTTGAACTGCGGTGTTGCTCTTTACAAGGCAGGAATATTCGAGAAATACAATGCACGTGTACTCGGTACTCCGGTACAGGCTATCATGGATACAGAAGACCGTGAACTGTTTGTTCAGAAGCTGGATGAAATCAATGTAAAGACCATCAAGAGTGAAGCAGTTGAAAACATCGAAGACGCTCGCCGTGCTGCCAAGGAACTGGGTTATCCGGTTATCATCCGTGCGGCATATGCACTGGGAGGTCTGGGATCTGGTTTCTGCGATAACGAAGAAGAGCTGAACGTACTGGCTGAAAAAGCATTCTCTTTCTCTCCGCAGGTTTTGGTAGAAAAGAGCTTGAAAGGCTGGAAGGAAGTAGAATACGAAGTAGTGCGCGACCGTTTCGACAACTGTATTACGGTATGTAACATGGAAAACTTCGACCCGCTGGGTATTCATACCGGTGAGTCTATCGTAATAGCTCCTTCACAGACACTGACAAACAGTGAATATCACAAACTTCGTGAACTTGCAATCCGTATTATCCGTCACATCGGTATCGTAGGAGAATGTAACGTTCAGTATGCGTTCGACCCCGAATCGGAAGACTATCGTGTAATCGAAGTAAACGCTCGTCTGAGCCGTTCTTCAGCTTTGGCTTCTAAAGCAACCGGTTATCCGTTGGCTTTCGTTGCTGCCAAGTTGGGTCTGGGTTACGGTTTGTTCGATTTGAAGAACTCGGTTACTAAAACAACTTCTGCATTCTTCGAGCCGGCACTGGACTATGTAGTATGTAAAATCCCTCGCTGGGACTTAGGTAAGTTCCACGGAGTAGACCGTGAGCTGGGCTCAAGCATGAAGTCTGTCGGCGAAGTGATGGCTATCGGCCGTACATTCGAAGAAGCTATCCAGAAAGGTCTTCGTATGATTGGTCAAGGCATGCACGGATTTGTAGAAAACAAAGAATTGCAGATTGCCGATATCGACAAGGCATTGCGTGAACCGACCGACAAGCGTATCTTCGTTATCTCGAAGGCAATGCGTGCTGGATATACCGTAGATCAGATTCATGAACTGACAAAGATAGACAAGTGGTTCCTCGACAAGTTGATGAACATCATGCAGACTTCGAAGGAACTTCACGAATGGGGCAACAACCACAAGTTGCTGTCGCAGCTTCCAAACGATTTGCTGTACAAGGCAAAACGTCAGGGATTCTCCGATTTCCAGGTTGCACGTGCTATCGGTTACGAAGGAGAAATGGAAGATGCTATCATCGATGTCCGTAACCACCGTAAGAGCGTAGGTATCGTACCGGTCGTTAAACAGATTGATACGCTGGCTGCCGAATATCCGGCACAGACCAACTACCTGTATCTGACTTATAGCGGTGTGGCAAACGATGTACACTATTTGGGCGACCATAAGAGTATCGTTGTTCTTGGTTCGGGTGCTTACCGTATCGGATCGTCAGTAGAATTTGACTGGTGCGGTGTTCAGGCGCTGAATACTATCCGCAAAGAAGGATACCGTTCGGTTATGATCAACTATAACCCTGAAACAGTATCAACCGATTACGATATGTGCGACCGTCTGTACTTCGACGAATTGACATTCGAACGTGTAATGGATATCCTCGATTTGGAAAATCCTCATGGCGTTATCGTGTCAACCGGAGGACAGATTCCAAACAACCTGGCACTTCGTCTGGATGCTCAGAAAGTAAATATCCTGGGAACTTCTGCCAAGAGCATCGACAATGCTGAAGACCGCGACAAGTTCTCGGCTATGCTCGACCGCATCGGTGTAGACCAGCCTGAATGGAGCGCGCTGACTTCAATGGAAGATATCAACGCCTTTATACAGAAAGTTGGATTCCCTGTATTGGTTCGTCCGTCGTACGTGCTTTCAGGAGCAGCCATGAACGTATGTTCTAATCAGGAAGAGCTGGAACGCTTCTTGCAGCTGGCAGCCAATGTATCGAAGAAACATCCGGTTGTTGTAAGCCAGTTCATCGAACATGCCAAAGAAGTAGAAATGGACGCTGTTGCACAAAACGGAGAAATCGTAGCATATGCTATCAGCGAACACATTGAGTTTGCCGGAGTTCACTCAGGAGATGCAACTATCCAGTTCCCGCCACAGAAACTGTATGTAGAAACAGTTCGCCGTATCAAGCGCATTTCTCGTCAGATTGCTAAAGAACTGAATATCTCTGGTCCATTCAACATTCAGTTCCTTGCCCGTGAAAACGATATCAAGGTAATCGAATGTAACCTGCGTGCCAGCCGTTCGTTCCCGTTTGTGAGCAAAGTATTGAAGATAAACTTCATTGAACTTGCAACAAAGGTTATGCTTGGCTTGCCGGTAGAAAAACCAGAAAAGAACTTGTTCGAACTCGATTACGTTGGAATCAAGGCAAGTCAGTTCTCATTCAACCGTTTGCAGAAAGCAGACCCTGTATTGGGAGTCGACATGGCTTCAACCGGAGAAGTAGGATGTATCGGTGAAGATACTTCGTGTGCTGTACTGAAATCAATGCTTTCAGTAGGTTACCGCATTCCGGAAAAGAATATCCTGATGTCAACCGGTACACCAAAGCAGAAAGTAGAAATGCTGAAAGCCGCTCAGGAACTGAAGGCAAAAGGTTACAATATCTTTGCAACAGGCGGAACATCAAAATTCCTTGCCGAAAACGGAATAGAGAATACTCGCGTATACTGGCCGAGCGAAGAAGGACATCCGCAGGCATTGGAAATGCTGCATAAGAAAGAGATCGATATGGTAGTAAATATCCCGCGTGACCTTTCTGCCGGAGAGCTCGATAACGGTTATAAGATTCGCCGTGCAGCAGTCGACCTGAATATTCCTCTGGTAACAAATGCACGTCTGGCAAGTGCCTTTATCCATGCATTCTGCACGATGACTATCGACGATATCGCTATCAAGAGCTGGGACGAATATAAATAATCCTGCCTCTTGATAAAATAAATATTACTTAAGCGCCACTTCGGAAAGGGAAAGTTTCCGGGTGGCGCTTTTTCTTTAAAAAGGCTGTTTCCTCATGGCAGGATTCAGCCTTTTGTTGTTCCTTTACGCATTTTTTATGATATCGATGTAAGTATATTCCCGAACGAGCGACTAAATAAAGTAAAAAACATGTAGAAACCAGATGCTGTATGAATAAAACCCTGCAACAAGAAAAAGACTTTCTCCTGCTGATAGAGTCGCACAAACGAGTCATTTATAAAGTCTGTTACATGTATGCAACCGATGATGAACTGTTGAACGACTTGTATCAGGAAATAGTAATGAACCTTTGGCGCGCCTATCCCAGTTTTCGTGGCGAAAGCTCTCCAGCCACGTGGATATACCGCATCAGCCTGAACACATGCATTTCGTACCGGCGGAAATCAAAACATCAGATTCAGGCTGTAACCTTACCGGTCAATTTCGAAGCTTTTGCCGAAAATGACGGGAACAAATCGTCGCAATTGCGTGAGCTTTACCGGCTGATACACGCACTCAATCCACTGGAACGGGCACTTATCCTGCTTTGGTTGGAAGAAAGAAGTTACGATGAAATAGCCCGGATAGTGGGAATATCGAAAAACAATGTCGGTGTCCGTCTGAACCGTATCCGTGAAAAACTGAAAAATATGTCGAACCAATAAATGTCTGCTTTATGGAACTTGAAGAACTGAAAAATCAATGGAACTTGCTTAGTGAACAACTGAAGAAGAATGAAATCATCAATCATGAAGCGATAAAAGGAATGATAGAAAAACGTACCCTGAGTGCCCGCGACCGTCTGATAGGGGCCAATGTGATTACCGTTTTTGTACTTACAGGCATGCTGTTTCTGTTTCCGCTAGCAGCTACTCGAGTAATTATCAGACAAGAACTTCTCTGGATGTTCTACATCGTGTTTCCACTCCTCATTCTATATTCACTATGGAACATACATGTATTGTATAAATTCAATCTGGCTACCCGTACCTTACTCGAACTCCACCGTTGGATATTATCCTATAAGCGCAGGCTTCGCATAGAAATTTGGTGTACTCCCTTCCTTACACTGGGACTTTTTATCTCTGTTTTCCTTATTCATCACCACTACCGCAATCTGCTTATGATTGTTTTCGATATCCTGATGCTGTCTGTGGGGATGATGGCAGGATATATATGTTATCGCTATGTAGATAAACGTTCGGTAGATGAAATAGAGCAAGGAATGAAAGACTTACAGGACCTGGAGTAGGTTAAATACATCAGAAAAATAGGATAGTTGGCAGTGTTGTCAGATTGCTGGGCAACATTGCCAAAACCATTGCTGAAGTTTTATGAAAAACATGCTGAATTCTTGCTAAAACTTTGTACAAACTTTTTGGAAATTTGTACGAAAGATAAAATAATTTGTACAAATAAATGACATAATTTGTACATCTTTTCCGAAACACATGCTGAAGACTTTGGGAAATGATGGACGGAAGATTGTGCCCTTATTATCAAAAAGAAAGCGACCTTCGAAAAAAGACCGCTTTAAATGTTTTCACAACGGAATAATCCTTATTGTGATTTGCTTCAATTTAGATATTACAAATATAGCAGATATAATTCATATCAAGAAGATTTTTTATATCTTTTTTCTATCTTTGAGAAAATGAATAAAGAAAATCGGTTATGAAAAAGATATTGGGTTTAGATCTTGGAACAAACAGCATTGGCTGGGCAGTGATAAATTCTTTAGTTGACGATGAAGGAAAAGAGAAGTTGACAAGTATATCTTCTTGTGGCAGTAGAATTATTCCGATGGATGCTGCAACATTAGGAGATTTTGATAAAGGAAATGCTAAATCTTCAGTCGCAGAACGGACACGACTCCGTGGAATACGTCGTTTGCTGGAGCGTAGTTTATTACGCAGAGAGCGCTTGCATCGGGTTTTATCTGTTATGGGATTTTTGCCCGAACATTATGCTTCTCAATTAGACCGATATGGCAAATTCTTACCGGAAACAGAGCCCAAACTGGCTTGGTATAAAGATAATACAGGTAGCTATAGATTTTTATTTCAGGATTCTTTCAATGAAATGTTGGAGGATTTCCGCTTGTACCATCCCGAGCTAGTAGCAGAAGGAAAAAAGATACCTTATGACTGGACTATCTATTATCTTCGGAAAAAAGCTCTTTCTCAGAAAATAGCCAAAGAAGAATTAGCCTGGATACTTCTTAACTTCAATCAAAAAAGAGGATATTATCAGTTAAGAGGAGAAGAAGAACAGGAAGATAATAAGAAATCGGTAGAATATTATGCACTGAAGGTAGTTGCGGTAGAAGATTCCGGTGAGCGTAAGGGGAAAGATATTTGGTATAATGTTAAGTTGGAAAACGGCTGGATTGACCGTCGGGCCAGTAGTGTTCCTTTAGATTGGACAGGCAAGGTAAAAGAATTTGTGGTAACAACAGATTTAGATGATGCGGGAAATCCTAAAAAAGATAAAGACGGCAATGTGAAGCGTTTTTTTCGGGCTCCTAAAGAAAACGACTGGGGATTATTGAAAACAAAGACCCAAACACAGATCGATGAAAGCGGTCAGACTGTTGGAGCCTATATTTATGATTCATTGCTCCGTATGCCTGATCAGAAAATAAGGGGGAAACTTGTGCGCACGATAGAACGTAAATATTATAAAGATGAACTTCGTAAGATTTTGCTCAAGCAGACCGAGTTTCATGCAGCTTTGCAGGATCATAATCTGTTGCTTTCTTGCATAGAAGAATTATATCCAAACAATGAAGCACATCGCAGGCTGCTATCTTCTTCTAGTTTTACTTATTTTTTGCTGGAAGATATTTTGTTTTATCAGCGTCCACTTAAAAGTCAGAAAGGGCTGATAGATGATTGTCCGTATGAATCGCATGTATATCGGGATAAAAAGGATGGTAGTTTGCACCGTACTCCTTTAAAATGTATATCCAAATCACATCCGTTGTTTCAGGAATTCCGTTTGTGGCACTTCCTTTCTTTCCTGCGTATTTATCAGCGTGAAAGAATGATAGATGGTTCTCTTAAACTGGATGTAGATGTGACTAATGAATTTTTGCAGAACGAAGATGATTATGTGAAATTATTCGACTGGCTGAATGGACGAAAAGAAATAGATCAAAAAACGATTCTGGCATACAAACCTTTCGGATTAAAGAAAAATGAACAACCTAAATATCGTTGGAATTACGTAGAAGACAAAAGCTATCCATGCAATGAAACAAGAGCAGATATGATATCCCGATTAAGTAAGGCTGGAGTTTCAGAGGGGGTCTTAACAGAAGAAAGGGAGGAGGCCTTATGGCATATTTTATATTCTATATCTGATAAAAAGGAGTTGACAAAAGCTTTAGGTACTTTTGCTGAGAAGAATGGGCTGAATGAAGCTTTTGTTGAGCAGTTTTCCAAAATGCCACCTTTTGAAAGTAACTATGCTGCTTATTCTCTTAAAGCAATCCGTAAATTGCTTGCACTCATGCGTATGGGTAAATATTGGAATGAGCAGGATATTGATAAGCAAACGCGTAGTCGAATAGAAAAAATTCTGACAGGAGAATATGATGAAACTATTCGTACTCGTGTGCGTGAAAAGGCTATACATTTAACGGATATATCTTCTTTCCGTGGGCTTCCTTTATGGTTGGCATGTTATGTCGTTTATAATCGTCATTCTGAAGCAAAAGAACTTGTAAAATGGGAAACTCCTGCTGATATAGATCACTTCTTGAGTAAATTTAGACAGCATTCGTTACGCAATCCTATTGTAGAGCAGGTTCTTATGGAAACATTGCGTACGGTACGCGATATTTGGAAACAGGAAGGACAGATTGATGAAATTCATGTAGAATTAGGTCGTGAAATGAAAAATCCGGCTAAAGAACGTGCCCGTATAACAGCGCAAGCATTGGAAAACGAAAATACCAATTTGCGTATAAAGGCGTTGCTTACAGAGTTCATGAATCCTGAATTTGAGATAGAGAACGTCCGTCCTTATTCACCAGGTCAGCAGGAAATTTTACGAATCTATGAAGAAGGAGTTTTGTCGGGTGTTGCAGAAAAAGATTTGCCTGAAGATATTATTTCGATATTGAAGAAGTTCAAAGAAAATGATGTAAAGAAGCGTCCTACTACCTCAGAAGTCTTGCGGTATAAACTATGGCTAGAACAACGGTACCGTTCGCCTTATACCGGCAGGATTATTCCACTTGGCAAATTGTTTACTCCTGCTTATGAGATAGAGCATGTAATACCTCAGTCACGCTATTTTGATGATTCTATTTCCAATAAAGTAATTTGCGAATCAGCTGTAAATAAGTTGAAAGATAACTGCTTGGGATATGAATTCATTAAAAAACACTCAGGTGAGATTGTGGAATTGGGCAATGGTGAGAAAGCTACTGTTTTTACATCAGAAGAATATGAACATTTTGTGAAAGAGTCTTACCTTGGTAATGGTAAGAAGATGAAGAAACTGCTGTTGGAAGATATACCTGATAACTTTATCGAACGTCAGTTGAATGATAGCCGATATATTAGTAAAGTCGTAAAATCTTTGCTTTCGAACATTGTATGTGAAGAGGGCGAGCAGGAGGGTATGTCGAAAAATGTTATCGTTTGTACAGGTGGAGTAACGGACCGCTTGAAGAAAGACTGGGGAGTGCAGGATGTATGGAACCGGATTATTCTTCCACGTTTTCTGCGTTTGAATAAAATGACGGACAGCACGGATTTCACTTCTGTAAGTACGAATGGACATTTATTACCTGCCTTGCCTTTACATTTACAGAAAGGTTTTAACAAGAAAAGAATAGACCATCGTCATCATGCGATGGATGCCATTGTGATAGCGTGTGCCGATAGAAACATAGTAAATTACTTGAATAATGCTTCTGCACGGAAAGGTTCTGAAATCTCCCGTTATGACTTACAGCATTTATTATGCGATAAAGTAAAGACAGACGCGAATGGCAATTATAAATGGATGTTACGTAAACCTTGGGATACGTTTACGCAGGATGTGTATACAGCATTGACAAATATTGTAGTCAGCTTTAAGCAAAACCTTCGGGTAATGAATCGTACTACGAATTATTATCAGCATTATAATGAATCAGGAGAAAAGAAAATGATTCCGCAGGTTAAAGGTGATCGTTGGGCGATTCGTAAACCGATGCACAAAGATACGGTATATGGTGAGGTTAATTTACGTAGGGAGAAAACACTTCCTTTGAAAGATGTGCTCAATAATCCATCGATTGTTGTGGATAAGTCATTGAAAAGCAAATTGCATGAGTTGTTAAAAGCTCAATATGATTTGAAGGCAATAACAAAGTATTTTGAGGCACACCAAGATGTCTGGGCCGATATTAATTTGAAGAAAATAAAAGTCTATTATTTTACGAAGGAAACAAATGAGCGTTTTTTTGCAACACGTAAGTCATTGGATTCAAGCTTTAATCAGAAAAAGATTCAAGAGGAAGTTACAGATACAGGTATACAAAGGATTTTGCTACGTCATTTGCAGCTAAATGATAACAATCCGGATATTGCTTTTTCTCCAGATGGAATAGAACGTATGAATCAGAATATGAATATTTTGAATGATGGTAAGGGACATCAACCTATTTATAAGGTACGGACTTATGAAAAAGCTGAGAAATTTGCTGTTGGAGAACATGGTAATAAGGTTAAAAAGTTTGTAGAAGCAGCTAAAGGAACCAATTTGTTTTTTGCTGTATATGAATCTATACAAGAAGATGAGGCTACAGGAAAGCAAGTACGTAAACGTACTTTTGCGACTATACCTCTAAATGAAGTCATCAAGCGTAAAAAACAAGGACTATCTGTTGCTCCGGAAGATTCGAATGGAAATCTGCCAATATTTGTTTTATCTCCTAATGATTTGGTTTATTTACCTACGGAAGAAGAACGTAATAGTGGTAAGGTAACTCAACCTCTGGATAGAGAGAGAATTTATAAAATGGTATCCTCTTCTGGAAATCAATGTTTTTTTATAAAATCATCTGTTGCAACTTCTATTTGGGATAAGAGAGAATATTCTTCTTTGAATAAAATGGAGCGTGCTATAACAGAAGAAATGATAAAAGAGATTTGTGTACCTATTAAGATAGATAGATTAGGTAATGTTTCTTTGATATAAATATTGTGGTACTATGATTAAGAAAACACTGTATTTTGGTAATCCTGCTTATCTATCACTGCAAAATAATCAGTTGGTTATAAAACTACCGGAAGTGGAGCGTAATGCTTCACTTCCAGAAAATTTTAAAAGCCGATCGGTTATAACCAGACCGGTAGAAGATATTGGTTTGGTGATATTAGATCATAAGCAGATAACGATTACCTCAGGAGTGCTTGAGGCACTTTTAGAAAATAACTGTAGCGTCATTACTTGTGATTATAAAAGTATGCCTGTAGGGCTATTATTGCCCTTGTATGGAAATATTCTTCAAAATGAGCGATTTAGAGAACAATTAACGGCTAGTATTCCATTGAAGAAACAATTGTGGCAACAAACGATAAAAGTTAAAATACAGAATCAGGCAAATGTTCTACAAGATTGCTTGCAGGAAAATCATAAATGTATGAGAGTGTGGGCTGAAGAGGTGAAAAGTGGTGATCCTGATAATTTGGAAGCTAGAGCTGCGGCTTACTATTGGAAAACACTTTATGCTCATATTCCAGAATTTACACGTGATCGTGATGGGATACCTCCTAATAATTTATTAAATTATGGATATGCAATTTTGCGTGCTATTATAGCTCGTGCCTTAGTTTCCAGCGGGTTGTTACCTACTTTAGGAATACATCATCATAATCGCTATAATGCTTATTGTTTGGCTGACGATATAATGGAGCCTTACCGTCCTTATGTCGATAAGCTTGTATTTCAGCTTGTTAAGGATTATGGTGAAAATGTAGAGTTAACAAAAGAAATTAAATCTGTTCTTTTAACGATTCCTACGCTTGATGTCGTCATAGGTAAAAAGCGGAGTCCATTAATGATAGCCGCCACTCAGACAACAGCTTCTTTATATAAATGCTTTAGCGGAGAACTTCGTAAAATTGCTTATCCTGAAATGTGATGGATAGATACAGTGAATATCGTGTTATGTGGATACTTGTATTTTTTGATTTGCCTACGGAAACTCAGAAGGACAAGAAAGCCTATGCATTATTTCGTAAGAATTTACAGAAAGACGGATTTACTATGTTTCAATTCTCAATCTATATTCGTCATTGTGCAAGTTATGAAAATGCAGAAGTTCATATCAAAAGAGTTAAATCTTTTTTACCAGAGTTCGGTCAGGTAGGGATTATGTGCATAACAGATAAACAGTTCGAGCAAATAGAATTGTTTTATGGGAAAAAGCCTCATAACAAAAATGTAGCAGGGCAACAATTAGAACTATTTTAGAAATAAGAAATCCCGCTTTTTATAGCGGGATTTTCTTGTAGGAAACATTTCTTTTTTATTTCTAATTTTAGATGTAATTTATTGTATCATATAGGATTACATAAATTGAGCTGTTTCCTATATCACAAAGTTACTAAATTGAAAGCAAATCACAACTAATGTTTACAAGGCTTCTTTCTCGCTGTGGCTGTTTCCTATATCACAAAGTTACTAAATTGAAAGCAAATCACAACTGTCCGGAAAGAATCACTCCAGAGTCTACGGCTGTTTCCTATATCACAAAGTTACTAAATTGAAAGCAAATCACAACCTAATCAAGATATATATTTTCGTTCTGACAGCTGTTTCCTATATCACAAAGTTACTAAATTGAAAGCAAATCACAACAACTATTGCATTATTTTGCAAAGCTCAGGAGCTGTTTCCTATATCACAAAGTTACTAAATTGAAAGCAAATCACAACAGGTTGGCGACAAACAATTTGAAATTAAAGGCTGTTTCCTATATCACAAAGTTACTAAATTGAAAGCAAATCACAACAACATAGAACCTCAGGAAGGACGTCCATTTGCTGTTTCCTATATCACAAAGTTACTAAATTGAAAGCAAATCACAACCACATTGGAGTTCAGTATCTCCCAGATATAGCTGTTTCCTATATCACAAAGTTACTAAATTGAAAGCAAATCACAACCAAGTGTCTTAACCCTTCTAGGATTCGCAAGCTGTTTCCTATATCACAAAGTTACTAAATTGAAAGCAAATCACAACTAGAAACATGAACTATAAAAACTTTTTCTGCTGTTTCCTATATCACAAAGTTACTAAATTGAAAGCAAATCACAACCGATCTGAAGGAATTCTACAACGCTACAGAGCTGTTTCCTATATCACAAAGTTACTAAATTGAAAGCAAATCACAACATTTCCGAAAAACTCTGAAATGCTCCGGTTGCTGTTTCCTATATCACAAAGTTACTAAATTGAAAGCAAATCACAACTAGTATATCAAATCCTTATTATCAGCTATAGCTGTTTCCTATATCACAAAGTTACTAAATTGAAAGCAAATCACAACCCGTTTTCATTGCCGCCCCTTGTGGTGTAAGCTGTTTCCTATATCACAAAGTTACTAAATTGAAAGCAAATCACAACCGATCTGA
>OMBM01000119.1_pt1 | contig 54336 bp, 50 predicted proteins | sample 1644861 | NCBI WGS metagenome assembly OMBM01 (sample SAMEA103958165, study PRJEB25191) | human gut metagenome | biome: human-associated habitat [ENVO:00009003]; feature: intestine environment [ENVO:2100002]; material: feces | place: Germany | collected 2013/2015 | reverse complement strand
CGCGTCGATCCGGCCCGCTCGTGCAGGTCATCGACGTTCTGCGTCACCACCTCGACCTCGCAGGCCCGCTCCAGCCGCGCGATGGCCTCGTGCGCGGCGTTCGGCCGGGCGGCGAGCATCTCGCGGCGGCGCTCGTTGTAAAACCCGACCACCAGCGCACGGTTGCGGGCCAGCGCCTCGGGCGTGCAGACCTCCTCGATCCGGTAATCGGCCCAGAGCCCGTCCGCATCGCGGAAGGTCGCAAGGCCGCTGTCGGCGCTCACTCCGGCGCCGGTAAAAACGACGATTTTCTTCATATCCAGCACTTTCCGCCGTCCGGCCGCGCCGCATTCCTCCGCGCCGCGGCCGGGCGGCCTGACAAAACTACCCTCTTTGCGGGAGAATCGCAAGCCTCCGGGGCAAAACTTTTCCCCGCCGGACGCGCATGGCATAGTTCGTGCAACGACGGGAACGGCAATACGAACCAAAAAAATCTTTTACGGTATGAATCAACAAAGACATCCCCGCGAGGACACCCTGACCGACATCTTCGGCACGCAGGAAATGCGCTGTCCCGCACCCACGGAATTTATTCCCAAAGGCAAGACGGCCCCCGAAGTGGCCTACCAACTGGTCAAGGACGAGACCTACCCGCAGACGCAGCCGCGCCTGAACCTGGCCACTTTCGTGACGACCTACATGGACGACTACGCCACGCGTCTGATGAACGAAGCGATCAACGTCAATTACATCGACGAGACGGAGTATCCGCGCGTGGCCGTCATGTGCGGCCGCTGCCTGAACATCATCGCCAACCTGTGGAATTCGCCCGAGAAGGCCGAATGGAAGACCGGCGCGCTGGGAATCGGCTCCTCGGAGGCGTGCATGCTGGGCGGCGTGGCCGCATGGCTCCGCTGGCGCCAGCGCCGCAAGGCCGCAGGCAAGCCCTTCGACAAACCGAACCTGGTGATGAGCGCCGGGTTCCAGGTCGTATGGGAGAAATTCTGCCAGCTGTGGCAGATCGAAATGCGCACCGTGCCCCTGACGCTCGACCACATCACGCTCGACCCCAAGCAGGCGCTGGAGATGTGCGACGAGAACACGATCTGCATCGTGCCGATCGCAGGCGTCACGTGGACGGGCCTGGACGACGACATCGAGGGGCTGGACAAGGCGCTCGACGAGTACAACGCCAAGACCGGCTATGAAATCCCGATCCACGTCGACGCAGCGTCGGGCGGTTTCATCCTGCCGTTCCTCAAACCCGAGAAGAAGTGGGACTTCCGCCTCAAGTGGGTATTGTCGATCTCCACGTCGGGCCACAAGTACGGCCTGGTATATCCCGGCCTGGGATGGGTGGTATGGAAAGACAAGAAATACCTGCCCGACGAAATGTCGTTCTCGGTCAACTACCTGGGCGCCAACATCACGCAGGTCGGCCTCAACTTCTCGCGCCCCGCAGCGCAGATACTCGGCCAGTACTACAACTTCATCCGCCTGGGATTCGAGGGATACAAGGAGATCCAGCAGAACTCGATGGACATCGCCAAGTACTGCCACCAGCAGATCGGCACGATGAAATGCTTCAAGAACTATTCGGAGGAGGTCGTCAACCCGCTGTTCATCTGGATGATGGATCCCGAGTACGACAAGAAGGCCAAGTGGACGCTGTTCGACCTGCAGGCCAAACTGCAGCAAAGCGGCTGGATGGTTCCCGCCTATACGATGCCCAAGAACATCGAGGACGTGGTCGTAATGCGCATCGTGGTGCGCCAGGGTATGTCGCGCGACATGGCCGACATGCTGATGGGCGACATCCGCAATGCCATCGCCGAGTTCGAGCAGCTGGAGTACCCCACTACCTCGCGCATCAAGTACGAGAACAAGGAACACCAGAAAGGAAAAGTCTTTACGCACTAATATGCCCCGTCCGGCGGCAGGCGTACCCGGGAAGGGCATGTCGCGCCGCCGGCACCGGACGGCAGAGCGACAGCCGGGAGCGGGCAACTCCCATATCGGACCGTACGTACGGCGTGACGCCGAAGCGTCACAGGTCACCGTCCCGGCGCCCCTGCTTCGGCAGGGGTTTTTACGAGAGGGCTCCGGCACCCTGGAACGAATGCCGGAAAGCGGGCGCCCCGGCGCCCGCAGCCAAAGCATTTCGCGCCCTGCGGGGCTGCGAAGGGTCGGACAGACGGCTTCCACAATCGTGGGGGCCGTCGTTTTTTTATCGGGATGCGGGCTTTCATGCAGGCCGGGGCGCAGGCCGGGCGGGGAAAACAGAGGGAGAAAACGGAAGACACAAGGCGGGCGGAGGGACGGGAAAGCGGATGCGGGATTTCACACAGGCCGGGAAGCGGCAGGCTGAGCGGGCGACAAGCCGGGGAGACAGGTAAGAGCCCAAGACGGGGCGGGCACCCGGCCGCAACGGGAAAATCCGACCGGCAGGACAGATGCTGCGACCAATAAGACAACCGTGTGCCCGGAAAGGAGAAAAACAACCGGCGGGGAGGCGGATGCGATTTTCATTATACCGATTTGTTTTGTAACTTTACGACGTTTTTATCCAACCGCAGACAAATGGCAGAAACATTCAATATCTTCCTGATCGTCATGGCCGTGCTGGCCGCCGGGGTTTACGTCGCCCTGCACTTTTTCGAAGCCGGGTACGGCTATCTGTTCAACCCGAAATACGGCCCCCCGGTACCCAACAAGGTGGGCTGGGTCATGATGGAGTCGCCCGTGTTCATCGCAATGTGCGTGCTCTGGCTCATGTCCGGGCGGACATGGGAGGCCGGGCCGCTGGCGCTCTTCGTGCTGTTCCAGGCACACTACCTGCAGCGCGCCTTCATCTTCCCGCTGCTGCTGCGCGGAGAGTCGAAGATGCCGCTGGGGATCGTCGTGATGGGCATGACGTTCAACACGCTCAACGCGCTGATGCAGGGCGGGTGGATCTTCTACGTCTCGCCCGAAGGCTATTACGCCGACTGGTTCGCAAAGCCCTACATTTACGTCGGGGGAGCCCTGTTCATGGCGGGGATGGCCGTAAACCTCCATTCCGACCATATCATCCGCAACCTGCGCAAGCCGGGCGACACGCGCCACTACATTCCCCGCGGGGGGATGTTCCGATACGTCTCGTCGGCCAACTATTTCGGCGAACTGCTCGAATGGACGGGCTTCGCCGTGGCTTCGTGGTCGTGGGCCGGGGCGGTATTCGCCTGGTGGACGTTCGCCAACCTCGCACCCCGCGCAGCATCGCTCTACAAGCGTTACGCACAGGAGTTCGGGGAGGAATTCACGGCGCTGAAACGAAAAAAGATCATACCTTTCATCTATTAACCTACCGGAAAATGTCATCACTGTTCACCCCTTATAAATTAGGCCCCGTGACACTGCGCAACCGCACGGTACGTTCGGCGGCGTTCGAGTCGATGGGGCGCCATTTCGGCCCCACGGAGCAGCTCAAGGAGTACCACGTTTCGGTGGCACGCGGCGGCGTGGGCATGACCACGCTGGCCTATGCCGCGGTATGCCGCAGCGGACTGTCGTTCGACAAGCAGTTGTGGCTGCGCCCAGAGATCGTGCCCGGGCTGCGCGGGATAACCGACGCCGTACACCGCGAAGGCGCGGCGGCCGGCATCCAGATCGGGCATTGCGGCAACATGACCCATTTGACGACCGCCGGGCAGATCCCGATCGGCGCATCGACGGGGTTCAACCTCTATGCCTACACCCCCGTGCGGGGTATGCGCAAGGACGAGATCGCGCAGGTGGCACGGGATTTCGGGAAGGCCGTCCACACCGCGCACGACGCGGGGTTCGACTCGGTGGAGGTACATGCCGGGCACGGCTACCTGATCTCGCAGTTCCTCTCGCCCTACACCAATCACCGGAAGGACGAGTACGGCGGGACGTTGGAAAACAGAATGCGTTTCATGCGGATGTGCCTCACAGAAGTGATGGAGGCCGCGGCGAAAACGGGGACGGCCGTATTGGTGAAACACAACATGTACGACGGGTTCAGGGGCGGCATCGAGATTCCCGAAAGCATCGCCATAGCCCGCGAGATCGAACGCTTCGGCGTGGACGGCATCGTGCTTTCGGGCGGGTTCGTCTCCAAGGCCCCGATGGCCGTGATGCGGGGGCTGATCCCGATCTACACGATGAGCTACTACTCGCCCCTGTGGCTGCGCTATTTCATCCGCTGGTGCGGGCCCTTCATGATCCGGCAGTTCCCCTTCGAGGAGTGCTATTTCCTGGAAGACGCCAAGAAATTCCGCGCCGAGCTGAAATGCCCGCTGGTATATGTCGGCGGGCTGGTGAGCCGCGAAGGGATCGACAAGGCGCTGGACGCGGGGTTCGAACTGGTGCAGATGGCCCGGGCGCTGGTCAACGACCCGGCGTTCGTCAACAAGCTCCGCGAGGGCGACGCTTCGACACGCAGCGGCTGCGACCACCGCAACTACTGCATCGCGCGGATGTACTCGGTGGACATGAAATGCTGCAAGCATTGCGACGGGCTGCCGCGCAGGATACAGGAAGAACTGGCCAAGCTGCCGTAAGCATGGAACACATGGAGAAGCGTAAACGGAACAGCGAAACGGCCGGAGCCGCGGCACAAGGCGGGACGCCGGCCGGATACCGGAACCTCGGAGACAAGGCCGGGTGCAGGGAGCACGCGGCCGAGACCGGGCACAGGGAACGCGGGGATAAGGCCGAGACAACCCCCTGCACCCCTGTGGGTTCGCAGGACGGCACGGCCGAACCGCAGGGCCGCCGGATGGAACGCGGCGCAGTGGCGCCGGGCAGCGCATGGGCGCTGGTGACGGGCGCCGGGTCGGGCATCGGGCGCTGCTACGCCCTGCGGCTGGCAGCGCTGGGCTACCGGCTGGTGATCGCGGGCGACAACCGCGCACCGCTCGAAGCCGTGGCGGAAGAGATACGGAATGCCCGGCCGACCGGGCGAAAAGCAGCCGTGGAAAGACCGGAGGCCGTGGAAGGGCCGGAAGCCGCGAAAGGACTGGAAGCCGCGAAAGGACTGGAAATTACGGCATCCGCAAACGGAAGCGGGGCGGCGGGGCGCGAACCGGCGGCGGGAATTGCCCAGGCTACGGGGGAACCCGGGGCCGGGACGGACGGGAACGGGGCGTGCGCAGCCGGCAGTACGGAACAAAGCGTCGGCAGCGGAAAGGGAGACGGCAGCAGGAAAATGGAAGCCATGACGCCCGACGTGCGGGTGATTGCGATAGATCTGGCGCGGGTCGGGGCGGCACAGGAGCTGTACGACCGCATGGCAGCCGAGGGGATCGGGGTCGACGTGGTGATCAACAACGCCGGGATATTCTCGTTCTGCGACATCCTCGCCACGCCGGCGGAGCGCATCGAGCGCATCATCCTGCTGCACGACCTGACCGTCACGCAGCTATGCCGCCTCTTCGCCGCGGACATGGTACGCCGCGGCGTACGGGGGCACATCCTCAACATGTCGTCCTACTCGCTATGGATGCCGTTCCCGGGGCTGGCGCTATACAGCGCCTCGAAAGCCTACATGCGTTCGTTTTCCGTGGCATTCGCCAAGGAGGTGCGAGAACGGGGCATCCGCGTCACGGCGGTATGCCCGGCAGGCGTGGCGACAGACCTCTACGGGCTGACACCCTACTGGCAGCGCATCGGCTGCAAACTGGGCGTGCTCATCACCCCCGACAGTTGTGCGCGCAGGGGGCTGAAGGCGTTGTGGAGGGGCAGGCGGTGCATCGTACCCGACTGGTGGAACCGCGCCTGGATCCCCTTTTGCAAGGTATTGCCGATGTGGGTGCTGCGTCCGGTACGGCGTTTCACGATGAAGTTCCAGAAATAAGGCGGGACGGCGCAGCCGGCCACCGCAGGACGGATCCCGTCCTGCCGGGTAAAACACGCACGGCGCCGGGCTGTGCCGCCGGGGAGAGGCAGGAAGCAGTACGGCGGAGCCACACTCCGGGGACGCGGCGCACGGACAAGACATATAGATGACTATGAAAAATATTAAAAATGTAATTTTCGACCTCGGGGGCGTCCTCGTAGACCTCGACATAGACCGCTGCACAGCGGCCTTCAGGCAGCTCGGCATGAACCGGGTCGCCGACCTGATAAACCCCTGCTATCCCGCCGAGATGATCGGACGGCTGGAACGGGGCGACCTGTCGTTCCACGAGGCATGCGACGCGATGCGGAAGCTCGACGGGCGGTACGACGTCACCGACGCCCAGATCGCAGGGGCATACGGCGCGTTCCTGGCGGGGGTTCCGGTCTGGAAACTGCGCCAGGTGGAACGGCTGCGCGGGGCGGGGATCCGCACCTACGTGTTGTCGAACAACAACCCGGCGTCGATGGAGGTCATCCGCGGCGAATTCACGGCCGACGGGCACACGATGGACGACTATTTCGACAAGGTATACCTCTCCTACGAACTGCGCGAGCTGAAACCCTCGGAGGCGATTTTCCGCAAGGTGATCGCCGACAGCGAAATCGTCCCCGCACAGACGCTCTTCATCGACGACGGGCGGAAGAACGTCGAAGCGGCGCAGGCACTGGGATTCGCGGTATACATGCCCGCGCCGGGAGAGGATTTCGGACACCTGTTCGAAGAGATAACCGCAACGAAATAGCAACGCCGCACGGAATGCCCGGCGGCAGGGCTGCGACCCGGCATAAATAAACGCCTCATGAAAAAGTGGATTAAAATCACATCGATCGTCACGGCCGTGATCGCCGTGATTGTGCTTGCCGTGGCGGTATCCATAGCGCCGTTGGCAAAAAATTACATCGAGAAACACGACCGCGAACTGTTAGGCCGCTCGATCCGCATGGAACGGCTGAAGTTCAGCATATTCACGGGGCGCCTGCGCATCGGCGACCTGCGCATCGGCGGGGCGGACGACTCGACGACCTTCTTCCGGCTCGACAGTTTCGACATGCGCATGCGGCTGTGGCCCCTGCTGTCCAACCGCGTGGTCGTCAAGAAGCTCTCGTTCGCGGCGCCCGGCATAAAGGTCTACCAGCGGGGCAACTCGTTCAGTTTCGACGACATCCTGGCACATTTCGCGGGCGACACGATCCCGGCGGCCGCAACGCCCGAAAAGCCGTCGAAGCCGTGGGAAATAGGCATCTACGACATCTCGATCCGCAACGGGCAGGTGTTTTACAAAGACCTGCTGCTCGATGCCACGTGGGGCATGAAGGACATCAACCTGCACATCCCGGGCGTCTATTTCTCGGGCGAGAAGACCGACGTGGGCGCCGTCCTGAACTTCGCAGAGGGAGGTTCGCTCTCGACCGACGTGGGGTACAACATCGCAACGTCGGAATTCGACATCGGCATCCGCCTGCAGGACTTCGCACTGGCCGGGACGCTGCCCTACTTCCGGCAGGCGCTCGACGTCGCGGCGGTGGACGGACGGCTTTCGGCCGACATACGGCTGCGGGGCAATACCGAGCACCTGCTCTCGCTGCGCACCGAAGGTACGGCCTCGCTGGCGGGTTTCGCCCTGCGCGACCGCCAGCAGCGGCCCGTGGTGGGCGTAGATACGCTGGGCATGAAGCTCGCCGAGGGCGACATGGGGTCGATGCGTTTTCGTTTCGACCGAATCTATGCCGCCGGGGTCTCGGCGCTGTTCGAAATGACGCCCGAAGGCGACAATTTCTCGGCGCTGATGAAACCCACGGGCAGCACGGCAGGAACACAGGCAGCCGGGAGAATATCCGAAAGCGGTGCAACGGACGACGCGGCACAGGATCGGGCAACGGCTCCGGACGCCCCCGGGGACGTCACACCGACGCTCAGGATCGCCGACCTGGAGATAGCCCGGGGCAGCGTGACGGTGCGCGACCTGACGCTGCACCGCCCGTTCGAATACACCGTCTCACAGATCGGCATGCACAGCCGCGATTTCGACCCGTCGAAACACAACAAGCTCACGGTGGATGCCCGCATGCAGAAAACGGGCTCGGCGAAACTGCGCTGGGAAGGGGCGTTGGACAACATCGACAACCAGAACATCACGCTCTGGCTGTCGAACCTCGACCTGCGCGACTTCGGCCCTTACTGCGAGCATTTCACGGCCTATCCGCTGACGAAGGGCAACCTCACGTTCCGCAGCCAGAACGTTATCCGCGACCGTTACCTCGACGGCACCAACCACCTCGACATGTTCGAACCGAAGGTCGACAGGAAACGCAAGGACATCAAGGCGGAAATGAACATCCCGCTGAAACTGGGGCTCTATGTGCTCAAGGACAAGAAAGGGCATGTGAAGATGGACTTGCCGGTCAGGGGCAGCCTCGACTCACCGGAATTCTCCTACCGCAAGATCGTGCTCAAGGCGATCGGCAACGTACTGCTGAAGGTGGTGACGGCACCGTTCTCGTTCCTTTCGGGCAACAGGGACAACCTGGAATACATCAACATCGACCCGCAGCAATATGCCTTCACCTCGGAACAATACGCTTCGCTGGACAAGATCGCGCAGGCGTTGCGGGACAAGCCCGAAATGCATATCGCCCTGACGCAGCGCATCAACATGCGGCGCGCCCTGCCCCGGCAGGCGGCTAACGCACTGCGGATGGCATATGCCGCACACATGAGGGCGGCGGATTCGACGCAAAGGCGGCAACTTTCGATGCTCGAATACGAAAAGATCCAGCAGACCGACATCCGCACTCCGGCGATCATGGCCTTTGCCGATTCGCTGCTGGCGGCGCAGGGTGTCTCCCCGCAGGGGCTTTCGGCCGAGGACAAGGCGATGGCGCTCTTCCGCGAACAGGCGGCCGGACAACTGGTACGCATGACGGCCGCCCGCAACAAGGCGCTGAGCGACTACATGCAGTCGACGCACGGCGCGGCAGCCCCGGCTTTCCGCGTACAGGCGATGGATTCGGCGGCGATGCTAACCTACGCAGGGCGTGACCGCTACACCATAGCGATAGAAGTGGACGGCGAAACCGTAGAGGTGGCAACGGAGGACGGGGCGCCCGTCACCGGGGATGGCACAGGAACAGCGGATATGGGTGCGGCCACCACGACCGGAACGGCAATAGATGCAGCAACCGAAGGTGCAAGCGAAACGGCAGGGATAACGACCGCAGCAGGTGGTGCGACAGAAGCGGAAGAGTACATAGCGGAGTGGGCGATCCGGACGGGGAGGCCGTAAAAACAGCAAAAAACGTCCCGGGAAGTGAGGGGCTCCCCTGCCGCCGGGACGCAACGGGACGCAACGGGCTTGCCAGTCCTCCGGAAGGTAACGCATACGGATCGAGGCGCTATATATCCGGGGAGGCAACAGAACAGGGAACCCGGAACAGGCAACAGAGGAATAGAAAACAGGTATCCGAAACAGGTACAGGAACGGTAGTAGGGACTGGAACAGAGACAGAGACGGAGACAGGGGCTGGGACGGAGACAGGGACAGAAAAACGTCAGGGCATCGGCAAAAGGCTGCCCCGAACCCCGAAACCAGAGCGGCGAAAAACGTCCGGCAAGCAAACCGGCAACTCACGCAACCGGAATCCGGCGCACCGCCGGGCACAGTGGATTTCGGGGAAAAAGTTTGCCGGAACAAAAAAAAGCGGTTATCTTTGCAACCCGGAATCCGGAAGGTTCCCCCGGCCGGAAATGCCCGGGATTGACACACGACAACCCCGTGGGGTTGCACAAGGCCAATCACGGGGTCAGGGTCGGGAACGACGGGGTGTAGCGCAGTCCGGTTAGCGCACCTGCTTTGGGAGCAGGGGGTCGTGGGTTCGAATCCCGCTACCCCGACAAGTAAAAAAAAGCCTTTCAGAATCATCTGAGAGGCTTTTTTGCGTTTTGTGGCAGACTCCCCTATTTTGCCGTTTTTGGCTCGGTTAACACATTTTTTGACCATTTGTGTTAACCAGTGTGTCAACCAAACGACACCATGAAAACAAACATCGAGGTCATTTGTTACAAGTACAAACCGCTCAAAGACGGAACACTTCCTTTAATGCTTCGAGTTACGAAAGACCGCAAACGCAAATACGTTTCGCTCGGCCTTTCCCTGCACGAAAAGTTTTGGGATTTCGAGAAAGGCAAGCCCAAACGAAATTGCCCCAACAAGGAGCAAATCGAACGGCTGATAGCGGCCAAAACAGCCGAGTACAACCATCTCGAAATGCAAAGCTAAGCCAAAACCATTAGCAACACGCACTTTACCGAACACTTACCCTGCACCCCTATACCCCACCGTCCGCAGCAATTCGAAAGGTCGGGGCTTGCCGGCGGCGGAAGGGACGACGGGAAAGGGCAATAGAAAGAACGACGGAAGGGGCAACGGAAGGGATAACGGGGAAAGGCAATGGAAAGAACCACGGAAAGGGCAATGAAAGGGACGGCGGGAAGGACAACAGAAAGGGTAACGGAAGGGGCAACAGAAGGGGCGACGGAAGGGGCGACGGAAGGGGCGACGGAAGGGGCGACGGAAGGGGCGGCAGCCGAAATATAACCGGGAAGGCGTTTTTTGCAGAAATTATTTTGACTTTTCGGATTTTCGACTTATCTTTGTGCGCTCTTAAAACGATAAGAGCCCCAAATGTTCGGGGTGTAGCGCAGTCCGGTTAGCGCGCCAGCTTCGGGAGTTGGAGGTCGCTGGTTCGAATCCAGTCTCCCCGACAAGAAAAAAGAGGATATTCGATATCCTCTTTTTTCGTATTGACCCTAACCTATCCCACGATGAAACTACTCCACATCTGTTTTTGCGTGCTGATCGGCACCGCGCTATCCGGTTGTGAAATACCGATGACCGCCCAAGACCGGATCGCCGTGACACGAATTTGCGAGGTGCTGGAGCTGAAAGCCCAGGTTGCCGCAGCCGTCTGGCCGGGATTCGACGATCCGCAATTCGAAGTGCCGCTGGTCTACTTCACCGACTCGCTTTGCTATGCCGTAAATCCCGAAGCGCGGTTTCTGGCGCAATATCCGGCAACGCTGCGTTACAGGGACGGTGAGTTGAAAATCTATACGACGCCCACGATCGACTCGCTCGAATTCCACATGCAGGGAACGATTTCCTTAGACCCGGCCGATGCCGGTTCGGCATACGACTACCGTTCGGCATACCTGCTGTGCAGTTCGCCCGAGATTACGGCCCGCTGCATTCCCGGCACGGAAGAGGTAGCCATATGGCGGACGATGGTGCTGCATGAATATTTCCACGGATTCCAATTCCGGCATCCGGCGTATCTCGCGCAATTCGAAGCTTCGGGAGCGGGCCTCATCCCTTCGTCGGAGCTGGTAGGACACTATCAAAGATACGGCTGGTACAAAGAATCCGTAGACCGGGAAAACGCATTTCTGCTGGATGCACTCAGGCAAACCGCTGCAGAGATTATCCGCAGGGACATCGACGGGTTCCGGAAACTGCGCGCGGAGCGCCATGCAAGAATGCGGCGCGAACTGGCCCCGGAAGCAGTCGGAGCGGAACGGGTTTACGAAACGATGGAGGGCACAGCGCGTTACATCGAGTTCCATGCCTGTCCGGGCGGCTACGACCTTGACGCGAACGACTGGCTCTACCGGACGGACATATCCCAGTATATGTATGCCACAGGATTCAATATCGTCCGGCTGCTCGACAAGCTGGGGGTCGATTACAAGACGAGGCTGTTTGACGAGGGGCTCGCATTGGACGGGCTTCTGCCCGAATAAACGGACACGGGCACAGGTGCCCCGGCAATGCCGCGGGTAAAAGCCGCCGAGGAAAGGACATCCGAGGATGAGCTGTCGAGATCGGAATAGCTAAGATCGGAGCCGACAAGGAAAGAACTGCCGAGCCCCGAGGAAGAGCCGACAAGGAAAGGGACAACCGAGAAAAAACAGCCGCCGACGGACGGCGGCCCCTTTTTCAGGAAGGGATATGCGTCAAAGCCGGTGATAGTGGCAATAGAGCAACCCGCCGTCGTCGCCGTGCAGGTGCATACCGCCGCCGAGGCAATAGCGGAACATCTTGCAGGAGGCGCATTCGCCGCGCCGCGCCCACTCGCGGTTGCGGAAGGGTTCGAAGCGGTTTTGCCACACGTCCCAGAACCGATCGCGGTAGATATTGCCCTGGTTGAAATTGGCACGGATCGACGTGCAGCCCGAAATGGCGCCGTCGACGCGGATCGAGGCGACGGAAACGCCCGCGGCGCACTGGTAGAAATGGTCGCGCACCTCGGTTTCATACCCGCCGAGGAAGCCTTCGCAGGCATAGCTGACGTCGATGCGCCCCTCACGGCGGGTCTGCCGGATAAACTCCAGCATCGCACGGAACTGTTCGTCGGTCATGCGCAGCGACGGGTCGTCCTTGGCACGGCCCATGGGGAAGATCGAGAAGAGCCGCCAGTGTTTCAGGCCCTCGGCGACGAGCATCCCGCAAAAATCGCCGAGCCTGGGCACCATCGCCCCCGTGACGCAGGTCACCACGTCGCAGGCGAGCGACGGCTCGCGGACGATCATGCGCAGGGCGCCGAGCGCCCGTTCGTAACTGCGGGGGTTACAGCGGATATAGTTGTGCTCGCGTTCGAAGCCGTCGAGGCTCACCGAGACCGTACGCAGCCCCGCATCGAGCAGGCTGCGGAAACGGGATTCGGTCAGCCCCAGCCCGTTGGTCACCATGCCCCACGCATAGCCGCGGCGGGTGACCTCCGCCCCGGCGCGTTCGAGGTCGGGGCGTACCAGCACCTCGCCGCCCGAAAAGATGATGAGCACCTGCGCAGGGTCGACATGGGGCGTAACCTCCTCGTCGAGCACCTTCAGGAAATCTTCGAGCGGCATGTCCTGCACACCGGGATCCACGCGGCAATCGCTGCCGCAGTGGCGGCACGAGAGGTTGCAGCGCAACGTACATTCCCAGAAGAGCGTATCGAGCCTGTGCTCGGCGACGGCCGAGGAGTAAAGGTCGGAAAAAATATTGAGGGCCAGACGCTTGCGCAGCCCCAGGCGGCGACGGGACATGGGTTACTTCCCCCCTTCGGGAGCCTTCTTACCCTTCGTGTCCATATAGGGCGTGTCGTCGGCGGGTTTCTCGGCTACGGGGTCGAGCTGCTCGTCTTCGGCAGGGCCGACCGCCGACTCCTTGAGAGGCACGCCGATCGTTTTCTGTCCGGGAGGGCGAACCCCGTACATCACCATCACGCGCGGGGGTGCAACCGAATCCCTGACTTCGGGCGCACCGGCTTCCTGTTGCTGTTCGCCCTCGCCCTTGGCGGGCGCATTCTTGACCGTGGAACAGGCTGCCGAGAATCCCAGCAGGGTCGCAAGTGCGAGTTTCAGTTTTTTGTTCATATTGCGTCGACGTTAAAAACAATCTTCAGGACAAAGATAAAAATTTTCTGCCAAAGATGAAAAAACATGCCAAAAAGTTTTGAAAGCCAATGTTTTTTATTTTACTTTGCCAAGTACAAACTTTTTAATTTACATTTTTATGACAGGCAAGGTTAAATGGTTCGATAGCAAAAAAGGCTACGGATTCATTACGGGAGAGAACGGCAAGGAAATCTTCGTTCATTTCTCGGGTATCGTGACGGACGGTTTCAAGTCGCTCAACGAAGGGCAGGCAGTCGAATTCGAAGTCGGCAGCGGTGCCAAAGGCGAGCAGGCTGTGAACGTAACCGTGGTTGAATAACCCGGCGTCCTCCAAATTCAGGGAATAAGAGCTGTATTTACTCAATATATCCAAGCACTGAATTTTATGTAATTTACGGTGTCCGGAATTCCGGACACCGTTTTTCTTTGCGGGGCGCAGCCTGTGCGACGGGCGGCCGCAGGCCCATTACTCCCCTGCCGGAAGGATATACCCGGTGAAATTGAGGTAATGGCTGCGCCTGTTGAGATCTTTATTGATCCGGACAAAGCACTTGTTCGAACCTTTATACAACGTCACGATCACCTCCCGATCCTGCGCGTTTTGGGGGCCGACGATCAGGAGCCGGTACTGCAGGTCGCCGCTGCGCTTGCGTTTGAGCAACGTCATTTCGGCAGCATCGTCCTCGATGTTCAGGGTGCGCCACGTACTGCGGGGAAAGAGGTTGGGCGACAGCCGGATGACGGCATGCGTCCCCTGCATGGAAATGTAACTGTCCGGAGATTGTTTCACCGGGATTTTATCGCCCGGCAGGTAAAATTCATCCCCTTTGATCACGAACATGCGGGCATCGAGCGCCCGGAGCGCCTGCTCGTGCAGGGCGGCCGAGGCGGCGTCCCCGTCAACGGATCGGGGTTCGGGGGCAGAGGCCGATTTGGTTGCCGCACAGCCGGTCAACACCAGCGCCAGCACCAGGGTGGCGGAATACGAAAATTTCGATAAGGTTCTCATGGCTATACAATCACGGTGTCTACATTGTGGTATTTCGGGAAAAGGACAGTCGCCAGGGGATTTCTGTTGGAAGTAAGATTTCAAAACAGGAACTTTTTCATGACAACATTTTTTTAGTGAGACATGGTTATTATAAAGCCCGCGCTTTACTTTATTCACAATATAATAAATAAAATTGCATCCTGCAAGAGGGCGGGCATTTTTTTGCCCGTTTGAAAAATAAATCGTAATTTTGGGCGGCAATTTAGGTTAATTCAGGTTCAAACATAAAAACCCAATCACAATCATGAAAGAAGCAATCGCAATTCTGACTGGCGGCGGCCCCGCACCCGGTATGAACACCGTGGTAGGCAGCGTCGCAAAGACTTTCCTCCGCAAAGGTTACCGCGTAATCGGCCTGCACGAGGGCTACACGGGACTCTTCAACCCGTCGCCCCGCATGGTGGACATCGACTACCCCATGGCCGACGGCATCTTCAACCAGGGAGGTTCGTTCCTGCAGATGAGCCGTTTCAAGCCCAAGGATTCGGATTTCGAAAACAACTTCAACCTCAAGTTCTTCACCGACAACAACGTCAAGCTGCTCGTGACGGTCGGCGGCGACGACACGGCATCGACCGCGAACCGCATCGCCAAGTTCCTGGAGGCCAAGAAATACCCCATCGCAAACATCCACGTGCCCAAGACCATCGACAACGACCTGCCGCTGCCCAAAGGCACGCCGACGTTCGGTTACGAGTCGGCCAAGGACAAGGGTGCCGTCATCGCACGCGCCGTCTACGTCGACGCCCGCACGAGCGGCAACTGGTTCGTACTGGCTGCCATGGGCCGCAGCGCCGGCCACCTGGCATTCGGCATCGGCGAGGCCTGCCACTACCCGATGATCGTCATCCCCGAGATGTTCGACAAGACGGAAATCACGGTCGAAAAGATCGTGAACCTCGTCATCTCGTCGATCATCAAGCGTAAGATCATGGGCATGGACTACGGCGCCGCCGTCATCTCGGAAGGCGTATTCCACGCGCTGAGCGACGAAGAGATCCGCAAAAGCGGCATCCATTTCACCTATGACGAGCACGGGCACCCCGAGCTGGGCAAGGTCTCGAAGGCGCACATCTTCAACGAGATGATTGAGAAAAAGCTCAAGGAGATCGGTCTCAAAGTCAAGAGCCGCCCCGTGGAGCTGGGTTACGAGATCCGCTGCCAGACCCCGATCGCATACGACCTGACGTACTGCTCGGAACTGGGTATCGGCGTACACAAGCTCTTTGCCGAGGGCAAGACCGGATGCATGGTATACGTGGATTCGGAAGGAAACGTCAACCCGCTCTACCTGAAAGACCTGCAGGATCCGACGACGGGCAAAATACCGCCCCGTCTGGTGGACATCAAGTCGGACAAGTTCTCGTCGGTGGTGGACAACATCATCAACGCCATCACGCCTGCGGACTACGAAGCTGCGAAGCAGTATGTCGCAAACCCCGAGGAGTACGATTTCCACAAGATTCTGAACTGGAAATAGTCCTGATACGGAAATATATAGATTAAACCCTGGATATTTTATCCAGGGTTTAATTTTTTAATTATTCGGAAGCTGTTATATTGTGAAAAAAATAGTAAAAGTATTGCAAATTTTATCAATTAATTCTTGAAAAACTCAAGTATAAATTACAATTTTTCAGTTTTTATGGAAGAAAGTTCGAAAAATTTAATTTTAAAAGAACCCACAAAAAAAACCAAGACTTTCGTCTCGGTTTCATCTAAACTTACTTCACGACATGTCCGTCTTTGTCGAAGGTATAGAGTTTACCATCGATGAGGACAGAGCGGTTTGTGTATTTTTCACCTGTTTTAGGGTCGAAATAGTAGGTATAGTTATCGACTGTGACGAAGCGTCCTAGGACTTGTTTGCCTTCAGCGTCGAAGTAGAGGACCTTGCCATCAACTTCTTGGAAGCCGGTCACTTTTTCACCTTTGTCATTGTAATAGTAGTTGTCACCTTTATCGTAGACAATGCGATTGCGATAAGCAGGCTCACCCTTGCGGTCAGCAACTACACCATTGTCATCAGCATTATAGGCTCTGTCTCCGATGACAAAACGTCCTGTTTCGAGGTTTCCACTAGCTCGGAAGTAGTAGTCTTTGCCATCGATGGTTTGCCAACCAGTAAGAGCAGCTCCGTCGTTACCATAGTAGCGTGTTGGGTAGTATGGGAAGCGTGGAGAACCTTCATAGTTGTATGATTTTGAAAAGGCGTTACGAGTCATGATACCAGTCAATTGGTCAAATTGGTAAGTTTTACCATTGATTGTGACCTCTGTGCCTTTGGCTTGACGGCCATCTTCGTAGAAATAGTAAGTGACGCCATCAAAGGTCTTCAAGCCAGTGACTTTTTGACCATTTTCATAGAGATAACTTGTGCCGTTACGATCCGTCTGCAATTGGTCAAAGTGGATAGCTTTTTCTTTTGCCGCATCAATACCCTTGGCATCAAAATTAAAGATTACGCCGTGATAAGTAAGGGCCTTGTTAGTTGTTGCAATGGCAACGTTTGTGGTCACTTTTTGGCCATTTGGTGCTGTGAAGGTCATAGGTGTTGAGTCAAAATGGTAGAGGTGTCCATTAAGAATATCCCATTCGTCAAAAGTTGACCATTGTGATTGGCGGACGTTACTATATTTAGAACCAAGAATCTTACCATCATATTGATAAGGACCTTCTTTGATATTACCGTCGGCATCTGTGACATAGACACCTTCAAGTTCATAAGAATTTTCACCAGTACGCTTGAACTCAGGATAGAGACCGTTTGTCAAGAGTTTCCCATCTGGGCTAAAGAGTTGTGAGTTGATAACTCCTGTGTAGAGATTTCCTTTAGGCGTGTCGTCATCAGAATAGTCGCTACCATAATAACGGTTGCCATCAACTTCAAACCAACCTGTCTTGAAGGCACCGTCATTGCCAGCGTAGTAGATGTTTTCAGAGAAAGCACCGTAACGACCAGTAGATTTATCATTGTAGAAGGCATTACGAAGGACAGCACCAGTGTCTTTGTTGGCAAAGTAGTAGTTATCACCTAGATTGAAAATCTTTCCTCGGACTTGTTGTCCCTTATCGTTGAAGTAGTAGAGGTCCTTGTTAATAGTTTGGAAACCAGTGACCTTTTTGCCATTAGCATCGTAGTAGTACCATTCTTGATCAGTACCTTTAACAAATTGATTTCGATTTGTGGTTTGGTCAGCTTTAGTAGTCGCCACACCATTGCTATCAAAGTTATAGACCGTACCGTTTAAGGTAAGTGAGCGATTTACCCACTTGTCACCTGTATTTGGATCGAAGTAGTAGGTTTTGCCGTCAATAGTAACCAGTTGTCCCTTGGCTTGGACACCATATTCGTGGAAATAAAGGTTCTGTCCGTTAATGGTTTGGAAACCAGACACGGCTTTACCATCAGCTCCGAAGTAGTACCAAGAGTTATCTCTATTAATGAATTGGTTGGTTACTGGATTCCCATTGTCTTTGTCGAAATAGTAGATATCGTTATCGTAGTAAAGGAAGTCTCCTTTGACTTGTTGACCACTATCATTGAAGTAGTGAAGGCTACCATCTACCGTTTGAAAGCCATGAAGCGCTTTACCGTCTTTACCAAAGTAATACCAATTACCCTTGTCGTCAGAAACATAGCGATTGGTTACCATAATACCAGTCTTAGGATCAAAGTAATACTGTTGTCCGTTCAGGTTTTGAACGCTTGTCTTGTAGTCAGCTTGGCTACGGTCTAGGAATTCGGTGCGGAAACCAAATGGGGCTGAGAAGCCTTTAGTTGCCTTGTAATTATCGAAGTAGTACCAGTTGCCCGACTTATCTGAGACAAAGACAGAATCAGGTTGATTACCAGTAGCATCAAAGTAGTAAAGATTGCCATTCTCAGTGATGAAGTCATCTTTTACCATCTTGCCATCTTTGTCAAAGTAGTAATAACCAAAGTATTTATGGTTTGCATAATCAAGATACTGGCGACCTGTTACACGACGTCCATTGTCTTTATCGAAATAGTAGCTATCACCATTAATAGTGACGATTTCGTTTTTAGCTTGTCGACCATCTTCGTGGAAGTAGAGGTTAAAGCCATCGATGTTCTGAGCACCAGTGACGGGTTTGCCATCTTTGCCGAGGTAATACCAGTTGTGGTTGTTGTCTTCAATAAACTGGTTGCGTTTGTTTGTTTCAGGTAGAACTGCTGTCAAACGACCTTGGGCATCAGCATTGTAGGCTTGACCATCGATGTTGATAGAGGTATTGGTTACCTTACGGCCATTAGCTTTGTCATAGTAGAAAGATTCTCCATTTTCTGTGATAATCTCACCCTTGGCTTGCTTGCCATCCTCGTGGAAATAAAGGTCGAAATGGTCAATGTTTTGGGGACCTGTCAGATTTTTCCCGTCTTTAAGGTAGTACCAGTTGCCCTCAACATCGCTCTTGAATTGACCGCCAGAAACGACAGCAGTTTCAACAGATTCCGGTGCTTGGCTATTCACGTCAGTAGCTGTGTTAGCTGTTTCTGAAGTTGAAGTAGCAGTTCTCGTTTCGCCACTAGACAAATTGTAAGTACTGCTTGCTTGGTCTTCTTTAAGGACTGGCTGCTTATCAGTTGTGACAGTAGCAGTTGTATCACTTGCCTTATTGGTTGCGCCTTGATCAGCTTTTGTCGTAGCTACAGTTGTTTCTGTGACGACAAGCTCAGGATCCTGATTGACGCTTTCAGGTGTGCTAGCTGAGGTAACTTGATTTGTAGCTTGCTCGTCGGCAGAGACACCAACTCCAACCAATGAGGCACCAAGTGCCAAACCAGACACGGCAATGGTAACCCATTGTTTTTTCACTTTATGAAGTTTAAAATGAACTTTATTTTCCATAAAAGCTCCCCTTTTCCTTTTTAATGACCCCATTCTAACATCTTTCATTAGAAGAATCAAACGCATTCATAAGATTTTCATGTTTTTTTCTAAAAATTGAAAATTCTTTTTAGGTAAGGATTTGAGAAACGAAATAGAATGATATAGGGCCATTTTAGCAAGCTCCTTTTAATCGAGATGTATGGAAAATTAAAAAGTAAGCATTAGGAGTCCCTATTTTTGGCATAGCATTCACCAATAAAAGTATAAAAATACAGAAAAAAGACCATTTAGACCAAGAAATATGGTATAATAGTTCGGTATTTAGCAAAAAATGGAGTATAAAAATGAGTATTTTTCGTAAAAAGGATGTTGGTCTCGCTCAGACTGAGATGAAACGACATCTGACCCTTAGGGATGTGGTCCTTCTGGGAATCGGTGCCATGGTTGGTACAGGAATCTTTACGATTACTGGTACTGCGGCATCGACTCTAGCTGGTCCTGCCCTGATTATTTCAGTCTTGATTTCAGCCGTGTGTGTTGGGATGTCAGCGATTTTCTTTGCCGAGTTTGCCTCACGTTACCCGTCAGCCGGTGGTGTCTATGGTTACCTCTATGCTGTCTGGGGGGAGTATCCTGCCTGGATGGGTGGCTGGTTGACCATGATTGTCTTTATGAATGCCGTATCCAGTGTTGCCTCTGGTTGGGGTGCCTACCTCAAGGGTCTACTGGCTAGCTTTGGTCTTAAGTTGCCTCAAGCCATCAGTGGACCTTTCAATCCCAGTCAAGGCACTTACATTGACCTCCTGCCAGTCTTGGTCTTGGTCTTGGTGACGGCTCTTCTTCTCATGAATTCTAAGCAGGCTTTGCGTTTGAACTCCCTCTTGGTAGTGCTCAAATTTTCAGCCTTGACGGTCTTTATCTTAGTGGGGCTCTTCCATTTGAATCCTAGCAACTGGGCAGATTTTGCACCATTTGGCTTTGGGCAAATTTATGGAGGAAAGACAGGAATTATGGCAGGTGCCTCCCTCATGTTCTTTGGATTCCTTGGTTTCGAGTCTATCTCTATGACCGTAGACGAGATTAAAGAACCGCAAAAGAACGTTCCTAGAGGTATCGTTCTTGCCTTGATTATTGTGGCTTCACTCTATGCAGTGGTTTCGCTGGTCTTGACAGGAGTGGTTCACTATACCAAGTTGAATGTCGACGATGCTGTGGCTTATGCCCTTCGCTATATCGGTATTTCTTGGGCAGCCAACTACGTCTCTGTGGTTGCAATTATGACCTTGATTACGGTATGTATTTCAATGGCCTACGCCCTTAGCCGTATGGTTTATAGCCTGGCGCGTGATGGTTTCCTTCCTCAAACCTTCCAAAAGGTTTCAAAGACTAATAAGGTTCCACATCATGCGACACTTTTAACAGGAGTTTTGTCAGCTATCTCAGCAGGTATCTTCTCCTTGGCCAATATGGCATCATTGGTTAACATTGCGACCTTGGCTTACTTGGTCCTCTTGGCTATTGCTCTCATTATTCTTCGTAAGGACAAGGGCTTGCCACAGAAGGACGAGTTCAAGGTTCCATTTGTTCCGGTTTTGCCTATTATTTCAATTATCGTCTGCCTCTCCTTTATGAGTCAGTACAGTTGGCAGACATGGTTAGCCTTTGGTTTGGCAGTGCTAATCGGTTCAGTTATCTATGCCTTTTACGGTTACAAACATTCTAAGTATTAAGATGAAAATGATAGTGCCATCTGGCCTATCATTTTTTGATATAATGGAAGGAAAGTAGAAGCAGGAGTAGATTGATGACATCAGACCAGATGTGGCAAGCCTATAAAATTTTAAATCAGACAATCGGAGATAAGATTGATGCCTGGGCCTTTGGCGTGGAAGCAGATTATTTGGCAGAACTCGTATTGATGGGGCAAAAGACAGCAACCAGTTCAGCTTTTGACTTGTATGCAGTGGGGGATGAACCATTGCCCAAGGAAAATGAACTGAGCGTCATTCTTGATAGTAAGGAAAATGCTATTTGTATTATTGAAACGACGAAAGTTGAGGTTATCCCATTTAAAGAGGTTTCTGAAAACCATGCCTACAAGGAAGGTGAAGGAGATCGAACCCTAGCTTACTGGCAAAAGCTTCATGAAAACCTCTTTAGCAAATGGTTGCATGAGGTTGGACTACATTTTAGTCAGGACAGTCTAGTTGTGTTGGAAGAATTTAGAGTGGCTTATCCTATAGATTGAAAGTTCCCATAGTTTTGGGGATTTTTTTACTTTAAGGAAAGATTAACCTTTCTTTAAGCCTTGTCTTAGGTTTCTTGTGTTTAATAGAGGCATCTCAAAAGTAAGAAAGAGGTCCAACATATGACATACAAACATAGCAAACAAACACAAGAACGTTATGCCATTAAAAAATCATCAAAATGGAAAACTGCAGGATCAGTCCTAGTAGCTAGCTTAATCTTTGGTAGCTCAGTTGTCTTAAATGACAGCAAGGTTTCAGCAGACGAGACAAACACTGAATCAACACTCTCAACGGTTACGACGAGTGAAACCACTGCCGATTTAATTGAAGAAAGTACTCAGACCGACAATACATCAGAAACTACTGAAACAAGCACAGAATCGGCTACAACTACTTCAACTGCGGCTTCAACTTCAGACACCGATTCATCATCAACAAGTACAATAAGTACAACAAGTACGACAGAGGACACGACTGCTACATCAACAAGCAGTGAAACATCTGATCATTCAAGTACTTCCGCAACTTCAGAAGCAAGTTCTTCTGAAACTGCTGAAAGCACAACTAGTGAAACCTCAGCATCTGAAACGAACAATGCAGAAGAAAACACTAGCTCTAATACAAGCTCAAGCACCACTGAAGCCACTGCATCTGAAACAGCTTCAGTGTTAACCAACAGCGCCTCAGATTCAGCTACTGGAACGACGACAACTGAGTCTGAAGATAGTGATTCAGAAAGCTCAACGACAACGATTACTTTCAATGGAACAACCGTGGTAACAAGTGATAGCGGTACTGTCACAGTTGATGGAACGACAATTACCATCAATCAAGCAGGATCATACACTTTGACCGGAAATGGTTCAAGCTATACCATTATTGTGTCAGGTAGCGTGACAGATCCAGTTACAATCTACTTGGATGGTGTGACCTTAACGGATTCGTCTATTACTTCCAATTCTTCAGCAGAATTGACTGTTAATGTCCTTTCAGACAGTTCTATTTCTTCGACGTCTGATAATGCGATTGAAGCCGCTGGTGCCTTAACAATCACGAGTGGTACTGGAAGCACCCTTACCCTTTCAAGTACTGAAAAGCACGCCATCAAGGCTGATAGTGTGACTGTTGATTCAGTAACGCTTGATTTGACGTCAGAGGCTAAAGATGGTATCAATGCGACGACAGCTGTAACTATTAAAAATGCCACAGTCAACATCACAGCAACTGATGACGGTATTCAGGTCGAAGACGAAACAGATGTGAACAGTGGTGATTTGACGATTACCGACTCAACGGTAACCATTAATGCAACTGATAAAGGTATCACGGTTACAGATGAATTGACTGTCGAAGGCAATTCTAAAGTAACAGTTGTAGCAGGTGACGAAGGCCTTGAAGGGCGTTATATCAATTTGACAGGTGGAACCGTTGATATCACTGCTGGTGATGATGGTATTAACGCCACTGAGTGGACGACCAAGGACAGCGCTGATACTTCAAGCTTAACCAATTCGACTTCTGACTTGGAAAATGAAGTGGGCATCAATATTGATGGTGCAACGGTAACTATCTTGGCAGGCGGTGATGGTATCGACAGTAACGGCAATGTGACTGTTAAGAGTGGTTCTCTCTATGTCGCTCAGACAAGTGCAGATAATGCCGCTATCGACTATGATGGAACAGGTGTTATCTCAGGTGGTACCGTATGGGCCATTGGTAACCAAGGAATGGCTCAGGCCTTTACAACAGGTTCAAGCCAATCTTACATTATGGCTAATATCTCAGGAAGTGCAGGGGACACCATTACAGTCACTGATAGCTCTGGAAATGTTGTTGCAACAACGACAGCAACGTCTTCATTTGGAAATGTGGTCTTCAGTACCGAGAGCCTAACTTCGGGTGAAACTTATACCATCACGACCTCAAGTGGTTCAAGTGTCACTGCAACAGCTACTGAAGAAGGGACAAACAACGGTCCTGGTGCTGGTGGAATGGGTGGCTTCCCAGGCGGTGGCTTTGGCAATACCTCAATGACTGATAATTTCGGAGGCTATGGCGGACCGACTAGCTATGGTGGTAGCTCTACCAATACCGGAAGCGTTAACACACCTTGGGGGCAATCAGATTCGACAAGTTCTGAAAATACAACAAGCACAAGTAGTACGACTTCAACAAGTCAGACGTCTAATACAGGACGTCCAACTCCACCAAACTTTGCAAGTCAAACAAGTAACTCAACGTCTCCAAATGTGAGTACCACAACTTCTACGACAGCAAGTAGCACAAGCCCATCAGCTCAAGGCTCATCAAGGACTAATGCTTCAGACCCTGAAGTAACATCATTGATGTCTGAAGTAGCAGTTGCAAATCAGTCAGCAGAAGTACAGCCCGCACAGGCAAGGACAGATAAGACAAGTAGCACCCAACAACAAAATCAAGAGACTGCTGAGAAGTTGAATAAGATTCCTACTCAAAATCAAACTTCTGAAGCATCAAAAGGTCAGTCAGTCTTAAGTCAAAAGGAAAATGTTAGCTCAGTTGTACAAACTAATTTTGCTCAGAAACAACATACAAGCTCTAAGGCTAATCAGTCTGCTAAAAGTTCACAAAGTAGCCAAGCAAACCAATCAACGTTACCAGATACTGGTGATGTGAGTAGCTTGGGATTAGGTGCATTAGGAGCTGTACTTATGACAACATCATTTGCACTTAAAGGAAGCAAGCATTCTCGTAAGTAATTTCAGTTTAGAAAACATATAAAAAGAAGTTCTCTTGCCAAATGGCTTGAAAACTTCTTTTTTGTCTTATTTTTTAAAGCTATTTTTAAGGCCTTCAACAGCACCTTCAATGCCTTCTTTAACATCTTCGAGACCGTCTTTTGCTTTTGCTACAACTTTTTCAACAGCACCTTCAATTTCAGTCTTTTTGTCGCCAGTCAGTTTACCAGCACCCTCTTTAAGAGCACCTTTAGCTTGATTCAATTTATCTTCGATTCCCATGATAGAACCTCCTTTTTATGATGAGACCATTGTAGACAATATTAAACGGTAATGCAAGTATTTTGTTTAATAAGTGACAACATTAATCTTTCCTTTATCATATTCAGCGATGAAGATATCTGAAATGTTGTCATATCCCATTTTTTGAAGCTCTTCATTTAACCAATCCTCCGTTTTACCAATAGTATCAAGAATTTCTGTTTGAATGACCCCATCAGTAACGATTGGGTATTTCGGATTTTCATCACCCGCACGAACCACAATCAATTGGCCGTTCTGTTCAATAACTGCACGTTTAACCTCTTTAAGTTGAAAAATTCCTTGGGAACGTAATTTTAAAGCGACATCAGAGGCTGAAAGTCCTTTAGAGCGACAAGCTTCAGGATCTAGTTGACCATGTTTGATGATGACAGTTGGTTTACCGTCAATCAAATGTTTGATAAAGAGAATATTGGTAATTAGCCATTTTAGAAGTAAAATCAAAATCGTCCAAATAATCAAAATCACGATATATTGGAGGATTGAAACGGTACTACTATAAATTGTACCACCGAGGATTGCACCAAGAACAAAGTTCTGTACTTGGTCAGTAGCTGAGCTAGGTGCTAGGTTTCCTTTACCTGTTAAATTGATAACAAAGACGAGTGAAATAAGCCCCAAAGCTAGTTTAATTGCAACAGTAAGATAAAAAGATGTCATTTTTTAACCTCCACGAGTTCAACATCAGACTTGTAAAGTTTTATTTGTTCTAGCAAGTAGCTGTCAGGTTCTGAACCTGAGATGGCACGATAGTACTTGTTTCCAACTTTGAGGATAGCGCCATCTGTAGTAGTAGAAGTATTGACATAAACCTTGCTCTTATCAACGTCAAGATTTTTAGACACAACCTCGATAAAGTGAAGAGATGCTCTAAATTGGTCGTTGTTAGATTGATTGCTTTGGAAATTACTGATAGCAATTAGAACCACGGCAACTAAGGTTAAAATAGAAATAATAGAGAGTTCACGAAACTTAGTATCATGGCGTTCTTTGAAGGCTTTAAAAGCAAATACACCGGTCACTAAAATAAGTCCTGCAGTAATGGCAACCATAACCCAGTTTTGTTGGCTAATCTGACTTAGCACATAGTCATAGGAATAGAATTTCATTGAGAGATTTCCTTTCATAATATCAATAACATTATAGGTTAAAAAGTCTTTAAATTCAATCAATCTATCCGAAAAATGAAGGAATGAGTAGGATTCTTAAAGGAAATTTGCTATTGAAATGACTTGCAGCCATTAAGCCAAAATCTTATGATTTCTTTAAGGACTCTGTTGATATTTTCACAAATTATGCTTATAATTGAGGTAATCAACAATCAGAACTTGCCTAAATTTTTCGAGAATCAGAAGTCTGGTAACTTAAAGAGATTGGTTATTTTATGTAAGACTTCACTGTTAATCTCTAAGAGAGTCAACACCTTTTCTTGAATTCCAAAAAATGTTAAGGCCTCTCGTTCCTAGAAAAAGGAGTAATTATGTCTGAACCATTATTTTTACAATCTGTTATGCAAGAAAAAATCTGGGGTGGTACGCATTTGCGTGATGTCTTTGGCTACGACATTCCAAGCGACCATGTCGGAGAGTACTGGGCTATTTCTGCTCACCCAAATGGTGTTTCTACTATTAAGAATGGTCGTTATGCCGGTCAAACTTTAGATGTTCTTTATGCAGAGCACCGTGAGTTATTTGGCAATCGTCAAGAACCTGTCTTCCCACTTTTGACTAAGATTTTGGATGCTAATGATTGGCTTAGTGTGCAGGTCCATCCAGATGATGCTTATGGACTTGAACATGAAGGTGAACTTGGTAAAACAGAGTGTTGGTATATCATTGCTGCTGAGCCAGGCGCTGAAATTATTTATGGCCACAATGCCAAATCAAAAGAAGAACTGCGTCAGCAAATTGAAAGTAAGGATTGGGAAAATCTTTTGACTAAGGTTCCGGTTAGAGCAGGTGATTTCTTCTATGTGCCAAGTGGTACCATGCATGCTATTGGTGCAGGTATCATGGTTCTTGAAACGCAACAATCTAGTGATACGACCTACCGTGTTTATGATTTTGACCGTAAAGATGATCAAGGTAACCTGCGTGAACTCCATCTTGAAAAATCTATCGATGTCCTTAATATCGGTGAGCCAGCCAACAGTCGACCAGTCACAACAAAAGTAGATGACCTCAAATCAACGCTCTTAGTAGCAAGTGATTTCTTCGCCGTTTATAAATGGAAAATCTCAGGTAAGGCTGATTTTGAAAAGACTGCTGATTACAGTTTGTTTAGTGTACTTGACGGTCAAGGAAGCCTCTTAGTCGATGATCAAGAATACCCAATTGCAAAAGGTAGCCACTTTATTCTTCCTAGTGATGTTGAGGTATGGCAAATTAAGGGAAACCTTGAACTGATTGTTAGTCATCCTTAATTAAACTATCAAACTAGACGAGATAAGAATCTTGTCTAGTTTTTTCGTACAATGATACAGAAAATTTGCAATTTTAAAAACCTTTCCTAATAAGTCTGAATAGCTTGAAGTTCCAAACTAATCATGTCATACTAAATAAGTTGACTAAAATTATAATAAACAAGTTATCTTTTTTTGAGATGATGTCTAGTTTGTTTTAGATTGGAGAAACTTATGTTAAAAAAAGGAGGCCTTACAGCTTTACTGTTGTTTGGTATGTTCTTTGGAGCCGGAAATCTGACCTTTCCGCCTCAGCTAGGCTTTGAATCTGGAGGTCATTTTTGGCCAGCCATTGCAGGGTTTGTCCTATCAGGTGTTGGTATTGCCATCCTAACGCTGGTGATTGGGACCCTAAATCCTAAGGGCTACATTCATGAGATTTCACAAAAAATCTCGCCTAAGTTTGCCCTAGTCTATTTGGCAGTTCTTTACCTGTCCATTGGTCCTTTCTTTGCCATTCCTAGAACGGCAGCAGCAGCCTTTTCGATTGGCTTCTCGCCTTTGATTGGCAGTGGGCATACTAGCCTTTGGCTCTTTGTCTTTACCGTAATCTACTTTGCTCTAGCACTTTGGATTGCCATGAACCCATCTAAAATTCTAGATAGTATTGGACGTATTTTAACACCTGTCTTTGCTATTATGATTGTTATGGTTATTGTGGCAGGAGCACTTAAATACGGTGGTCACAGTCCTCAGGTAGCTAGTCAGGCCTATCAGGCTTCTGCATTTGGTAAGGGATTCTTGGAAGGCTATAACACCTTGGATGCCTTGGCTTCTGTGGCCTTTAGTGTAGTGGCAGTAGTCACCCTCAACCAATTAGGCTTTAAGTCTAAAAAAGAGTATATTTCTACTATTTGGGTTGTTGGTTTTGTAGTGACGCTTCTCTTTGGTGCACTGTATTTGGGACTAGCTTTCTTGGGAAATCATTTCCCACTCCAAGTGGTAGGACTACCAAAAGATGCCAATATTGGTGCCAGCGTCTTGTCACAAGCCACACAAGCTATCTTTGGACCAGCTGCTCAGATTTTCCTAGCTATCATGGTGACAGTGACCTGTTTCACAACAACCGCAGGACTTATCGTTGCGACAGGAGAATTCTTCCACAAGGCATTTCCGAAAGTATCCTACAAGGCTTACGCCATTATCTTTACCTTGATTGGGTTTGCGATTGCCAACTTGGGACTTAACAATATCATCGCTTTCTCAGTGCCAGTGCTTTTGATTCTCTACCCAATCACGATTACAATTGTCATGATTGTAATTGCCAACAAGTTCGTGGCCTTGTCTAAACCAGGTATGCAGGTTACAGTTGCTGTAGTCACTCTGATTGCCTTGCTCAGCGTTCTGGGCAGCCAGTTCAAGCTTGCAGGACTAAATGCCCTTATTAACTTCCTACCATTGTCAGGAGCATCCTTGCCATGGTTAATCCCAGCTATCTTGTGTATCCTCTTGTCTCTCGTCTTACCAGATAAGATTAAGAGCGAAAGCTTTGAAATGGAATAAAAATAAAATCCTATCACAATGTGATGGGATTTTTTCTCCCCCAAGTCACCATAAGTGCGAAATCTTCTCAAAAGCGTTACACTTAAGGCGTGGAGATGAAAGTATCTATTGAAGGGAGTGTTAAAAATGTCAAATCTAAATAATCATACGATTTATCTTGCTGGTGGCTGTTTCTGGGGTGTTGAGGAGTATTTCTCTCGTGTGTCTGGTGTGCTTGATGCGGTTTCGGGTTATGCTAATGGCCGTAGTGAGACAACTCGCTATGAGCTCATCGGTCAGACGGGCCACGCTGAAACGGTTCAGGTGACCTATGATGCTAGCAAGGTGTCCTTGCGTGAGATTCTGCTACATTTCTTCCGTATCATCAATCCTCTGAGTAAAAACAAACAGGGCAATGATGTGGGAACTCAGTACCGTACGGGTGTTTACTACACGGATGCAAATGATTTATTGACTATCGAGCAAGTTTTTCAAGAAATGACTGATCAATACGGTCAACCTTTAGAGGTTGAGTTGTTGCCACTTGAGCACTTTATTCCTGCTGAGGATTACCATCAAGATTATCTCAAGAAAAATCCTAATGGCTACTGTCATATCAATGTCAATCAGGCAGCTAATCCTGTTATTGATGCTAATGCTTATCACAAGCCGAATCGGGAGGAGCTTAAGGAAAGTTTGAGTCCAGAAGCCTACGCTGTGACTCAGGAGAATGGAACAGAACGGGCCTTTACGAGTCCGCTTTGGAATCAGTTTGAGCCTGGGATTTATGTTGATGTGGCGACTGGTGAGCCACTCTTTTCATCCAAGGACAAGTTTGATTCAGCCTGTGGCTGGCCAAGTTTCTCTAGACCCATTAGTCCAGAGGTAGCCAACTACAAGGAAGACCATTCTCACAATATGGATCGTATTGAGGTCCGTAGTCGTGTGGGAGATTCTCATCTTGGGCATGTCTTTCCAGATGGGCCAAGTGATAGAGGTGGTTTACGCTACTGTATCAATGGGGTAGCAACGCGATTTGTTCCTAAAGCTGACATGGCAAAAGAGGGCTATGCTTACTTGCTTGATCAAGTGGACTGATTAGTCATTTTTAGATAGTTATTACTTAGTAAAAGCTAAAAGAGAGGTTGGTGCCCTTGGTTCTAACCTCTTTTTACATGACAAAAGAAGCTGTGAGATGAAAGCCTTTTAAATCTAACATGATATGTAACCTAACCATTCAGGATAAAAAAGTGACCTTTCATTACATTTTTTTACAATTTTATCCAATTTGTTTTACTTCGTATATAGAAAAAATAGTACACTATGACAGTGAGAAATCTGACAGTTGTAAACATGTCATTTTACTTAGATTTTGCTAGTCTTGACGTCTGTAAACATTATTGTACTTTGTGTAATAATTAGTCTCCCCAACCTCCCAATATGATTTTATATGTCTTAACTTACCTAAACAAGACTAGCAAAAAATGTTAAAGTGATTCCTTGAAGGGATATGCAATGCTTGTTAGATTTTATGATAACATTCAGATAATACTAAGTCCTATTTTATTGTGCTAAACATTTATAAAGGAGAATTTTATGGAATCAATGAATAAAGTAATCCTATTAATAGCCATTTGTGTCTTATGGCTCGGGTCTTTCTTTTTACTTCCTAAAACAGGAGAAAAAGTGGTTTATTTTTATCATTTCCTAACTTTATGTAGTTTAGTCATGATTTATAGTGCCTTAGTTGATCCATCTGGACTCTGTGATACCTTTTTCCAAATTAAACATCTATGTTTTCATTAATTAATCCAGTTTGGTAATAGGTCAGGTAAATCTGAATTTAAAGTATCACTCATAAAAAGAAGCTTTCTGTAAATTGATAACAGTTTATCTGTTTTCAATATGCAGGAGGCTTCTTTCTGTATTATTGAGATTTGAGCATAGAAAAAGCAGTCTGACAAGACTGCTTTAGGGATATCAAAGTTGTGATTCGTAACGTTTGACGATTCTATTTAAGCGCCATTGGTAACAGAGACCACTGACGATAAGGCTGGCAATCAGGCCAATCCAATAACTATAGGGGCCCAGCCCAGTGACTTTTTCAAGAAGGAAGCCAACTGGGAAGGTGATGCCCCAGTAGGTTAGGACACCGAGATAAAAAGGCACCTTGGTATCCTTGTAGCCACGCAGGATTCCTTGAAGCGGAGCCGCAAAGACATCTGCCACTTGGAAGAAGAGGCTATAGGTCATGAAAATGGCTGTCATTTTCAAAAATTCAGGCTCATGCCCATAAAGTTCAGCCAAATCATAGCGCAAGAAGTAGAGGAAAATCAAGGTAAAGATAGAAAATCCTAGTGCTGTCAACCGTCCCAGCTTGCTGTAGCTCTTGACCGCATCCATGCGTCTAGCCCCAAATTCGTAGGAAATAATGATAGCCATGGCACTGGAAATGCTGAGAGGGAAGGCGTACATGAGATTTGAGAAATTCATAGCTGCCTGGTGACTGGCAATCACTAGGGACGGATATTTAGACATAACCAAACCAACACCTGAGAAGATAGCGACCTCCGCAAAGACCGTTCCACCAATAGGAAGACCCAGTTTAAGTGCGTCAAGTAGAGCTGTTTTATCAAGGGGTTGGACCTTTTCAATGTGGTAGGGCTTAACCTTTTTATGCTTTCTGATAACCGAAATGGAAATGAGGAGAAGGGCCCAATAAGCCATTGAAGTTCCAAGACCAGCCCCAGCTCCACCCAACTCTGGTAGACCAGCAATGCCATAGATGAGGAGGAAATTGAAGAAACCGTTGAGAGGTAGGAGCAAAAGCATGAGATACATGGAAAGGCGTGTGAGGCCAAGGGCATCAAGGAAGGAGCGAACCACGCTAAAGAGAAGAAGGGGGATAATCCCAAGACTCAAAAAGCGTAAATAACCAAGGGCTACCTTTCTGACCAAAGGCTCCAAACCTAAATGATTCAAAACCAAGGGTGCCCCTAGAAAAACGAGGGCAAAGAGGATAAGTGATAGGCCCAAAGCCATATAAAGAAATTGATAGAAATCAGGTGCTACTCGGTCCTTGCGACCTGCTCCTAGATGGTGTCCGATAATAGGAACTAGGGCAGAGACGATACCTGTTAAAAAGGTGAAAAAAGGACTCCATAAACTCGTTGCCATGGCTACCCCCGCCAAGTGTAGGGCATCGTATTGACCAGTCATGGTAGTGTCCACAAAGGCTGCTGAGAAGTTGGCAAACTGATAAATCAGTATGGGCACAAAAATCTTGAAGAAAACAAGAAATCGCTCACGGAGAGAATGTGTTTCGTGCATTCTGTTTTCCTTTCTAAATTTTTCAAATTATAGACTTTATTGTACAACTGTTATCCAATAAAGTCTATAATTGACAGAAGGTTTGATCCCATTCTCTCAAATTATCGTCATCACCAATAAAAGCCAAGTAGTGGAGAATTTCTTTATGTATAATCTTTCCCATATTCTTATCGATAAATTTATAAAGGTATGCAGCTTCTAGCTCTTTAAGATAGAGTTTTTGTAACATGAAATAATCTGGGAATTGAATAGTTTTTAGTTCGTTTAAATAGTAATCACTATCTTCTTGATTTCCATAAAGAATGATTTGGAAAATACAACGACTGATAACATCTAAAGTGATTCGATCTAAATTATTTCTAGGATTTTTACCGAGAATTGATAGGAGTTCTTTAATGTAGATTGTTAGAGCATCTTCTGTGAAGATATCCTTTACCATATCCAGTAAATCAATATCAAGAAGTGTCCAAATATCAATCGAAAAGAAGTAGTTTTGAAGTTCTGTAGCAATATCTTGGTTAACCGGCTGGTTTTGAAGTTTTGAAACCTGACAGGTAATACAAAGACTAATCAGATAATCGCTATAATTAGTTTCTCCTAAAATGCGAAATCTTTCTGCGACTTGCTTTAGTGCTTCAAAATCTAGATTATTTGAGGCTTGATTGTATTGATTAGCAAGTTTTATGTAGGTTTCGTCCACAAGATATTCTTGTCCGAAAAATTCATTATATTCGACTTTTAGGTGTTTTAAAAGTTTGAAAAGAATATCATTTGAGAGTGATGTTTTGTTATTTTCAAAGTCCGAAATACTCGCTACAGATCCGGCCACTTGAGCGAGTCTCTGGATAGTATATTTTCTCTGTTTGCGAATCTGCTTAAATTTTTGACCTAGTTCCATATAAAATTTCCTTATCGGATTTCCGAAATTTCAATAGTTTAGTAGCATTAATAAACTAAAATAATAGTATCAAATGGAAGGAGGTAAAAGCAATGATTATTGAAAAAAATAAATCAGTTGCTGTGTTACAATGATGGTTAAATCTATTAAGCTACTTCCTAAAAAGGAAATGGTACTTTATATCATTTTTGCACTTCTTTATTCCTGTCAAGGAATTGTTATTCCTATAATTATCCAGATGGCAGGTCATTTAGATAGCGGTAATAGTCGGGATTTAATAGTTTTTACATTTTCGGGCATTTCTCTTTGGGTGGCTATGTACGCTTTTATGTATATAGAGAATATTCTGCTTCGTTCTATTATTAGGGCGTTTAATGTAAGACTATCAGGGAATATTTTGAAGAATTATGCTGTCTTTCCTAAAAAGAACTCTGATTCTGAGCTTTGCTCACTCTTGACACAAGATCTTGGAATCGTAGACCAGGAGTTCCTTCAATCTTTTCTTATCTCGCCAGTGTGGGGCGCCTCTGTCCTAGTATCTGTTATTTATCTGCTCAAACAAAATCTTATTGTGGGTAGTCTTTTTACTATAGGAGCCTTTCTGATGATTTTGCCTCAGTTTATATTTAAGAGAAAATTAAAAGAATCAGGAGAATTACTAAGTAGTTCAAAAGAGAAGAATTTAAGAGCTATCACAGATTTTGGTAAGGGGATTGAAACGATTATTTGCAATCAAGCAGAAAAAGAGAATGTAAGTCAAACTCTCATAACCCTTGGTGAGATGGAGATGACACAATTTAAGTATTATACACTTCAGAATTTAGTTATGTTTTGGACAGGACCTCTGAAAGCTATCGGCTTGATTGGACCGTTTGTGATTGGTCTTGTAATGAAACAAAATTCAATCACTACACTTATTGCCATGATGTCTGCTTCAACATATCTTATTAACCCCTTACAACAAATTCTGGAGGCTATTGCAAGTATTCAATCAAGTCAAGTGATAAAAGATAAATTATTGACATTTGGAAGCGAGGCAGAAATGCCTTCAAAAGGGCATCACATACATACTTTAAAAGAAATTCAGTTAAAAAACGTCACTAAATCTTATGATAATCAAGAGATTTTTCGAGATGTTACGGTTACTTTTTCATTGTCTCAGCATAATCTTATAGTTGGTGATAGTGGTATTGGGAAAACAACACTTTTTAGGTTAATATCAGGGCAAGATAAGGCATATAGTGGGGAAATCATTTTTAAAAGCATTGATGGAAGGGAGCTGACTCCAAATTTAGATAACATTGCAATTATTCATCAAAATCCCTATATCTTTCATACAAGTGTGCGACATAATCTAACTCTTTATCAAGATTGTTCTGACTCATTGCTCATTTCAACACTGAAAAAGGTTGGACTATGGGAGGCTTGTTGTCACCAATTAGACTATGAATTAACTGGAGATAACTTTTCAGGTGGTCAAATCATAAAACTGGAGATTGCGCGTGCTATTTTGAGAGGAAAGCAGGTTTTACTTGCGGATGAGATGATGGCTTCTTTAGATGAAGCAAGTTCAAAGGAAATAAGAAATGTCTTGAAACAGTTGCCTAATAGTATTATTGAAATTGCCCATCATTACAATCTGGAAGATTACGATGCTATTTATAGAATTGAAAATAAGTCAATCGTAAGAATTAAATAACACGAGATACTTTCAATAAAAGTTTGACAGAGTAGTTGCTTAGTCTTTTCTTTCGATTTACAAACTTGAAGATTTTAATTTCAAATAAAACACCTAAGTCAAGCGACTCAGGTGTTCTTGTGTTATTTTTCTTTTTTGTTATGGTTCAAAATGGCATTGAGGACGATGGCAAGCAAGCTTGCAACCACGATACCGTTTGAGAAGAACATTTGGAAAGCATTTGGTAGGCTGTTGAAGAGGTTGCTACCGTTAAGACCAACCCCTGCAGCAATTGATACTGCAGCAATCAAGAAGTTGTGTTCGTTGTTGGCGAAATCAACACGCGCCAAGATTTGCATCCCTTGGATAGAAACAAAACCGAACATGACAAGCATTGCACCACCAAGGACTGGGCTTGGGATGATTTGTGCCAAGGCACCAAACTTAGGAAGGAGTCCAAGAAGAACAAGGAAACCAGCGGCATAGTAGATTGGCAAGCGAGTCTTAATACCTGACAACTTCACAAGACCAACGTTTTGTGAAAAACCAGTGTATGGGAAGGTGTTAAAGAGTCCACCAAGGAGAACAGCCAAACCTTCAGCGCGGTATCCGTTACGAAGGCGAGTGCTATCGAGTGGTTCTTTGGTAATATCAGAGAGGGCCAAGTAAACCCCAGTTGATTCAACCATAGACACAGTAGCGATAATACACATCATAATGATTGATGACAACTCAAACTTAGGTACCCCGAAGTAGAATGGCGTTGGCACGTGGACAATAGGTGCCGCAGCTACTGGTGAGAAGTCAACCAAGCCCATGCTTGCTGCGATAGCAGTACCGACAACCAAACCGATCAAGATTGAGATGGATTTGATAAATCCTTTGGTGAAAATATTAACCAAGAGGATGATGAGAACCGTGATAGCGGCAAGGAAGAGGCTTTGACCAGTTGGTTTATCAACATTGTTTCCCATATTTCCGATAGCGACAGGGATGAGGGTCAAACCAATAGTTGTGATGACTGATCCTGTAACGATCGAAGGGAAGAGATTGGCCACTTTTGAAAAGACGCCAGAAACGAGGATAACATAAATCCCTGACACGATAAGGGCACCAAACATAGCACCGCTACCGTGTTTCTCACCAATCATAATAAGTGGTGCTACTGATTGGAAGGCAACCCCGAGAACAACTGGAAGACCGATACCGAAGTATTTATTAAGTTGAAGTTGGAGGAAGGTTGCTACACCACACATGAAAATGTCGGTTGAAATCAAGTAGGTTAATTCATGAGCTGAATACCCCAAGGCTCCAGCAATCATGATTGGCACCAGGATTGATCCCGAGTACATGGCAAGTAGGTGTTGCAGTCCTAGGACCGCTGCCTGCGAGTGTTTCTCTTTATTTTGCATTAGATGTCTGCCTCCTTAAATACGACCTGACCATTTTCAAAACGATCCAAACGAGCAAGTGAAACGACTGGGTAGCCAGCTTCTTCCAGAAGGGCACGACCATCTTGGAAAGATTTCTCAATAACGATACCAACCGCTTCGACGTGTGCACCAGCTTCTTCGATGATTTGAATCAATCCTTTGGCAGCTTGACCGTTAGCTAGGAAGTCATCAACGATGAGGACCTTATCTTCAGGAGTGAGGAACTTGCTTGCGATAGAGACAGTACTAGTCACCTGCTTAGTGAAGGAGTAAACCTCAGCGGTGAGGATCCCTTCATTCATGGTGATATTTTTAGCCTTCTTCGCAAAAATCATAGGAACATTCAAGGCCTCAGCAGCATAGAGGGCTGGAGCAATACCAGATGCCTCGATAGTCACCACCTTGGTGATGCCTGCATCCTTGAACTTTTCAGCAAAGACCTTTCCAATCTCACGCATGAGGTCAAAGTCCACTTGGTGAGTGAGGAAAGAGTCAACTTTGAGGATGTTCTCCCCAAGGACATTCCCATCATTGAGAATGCGGTCTTCCAGTAATTTCATATTACCTCCTATAAAAAATATAACTAAAGTGTATTTTGATTTTTCCCAGATTCTATTGAGAACCTGACAAAAATCAAAACAATCGAATAATAGAAAAAGGCTTGCAAAGCAAGCCTTTAAAATCATAAAAAGACGGTAAAATCTTATTATGACTTTATGACTTACTCATTGTTAGGTGTTACGGCACCTTGTAGAAACGTCACGCCGATTCGTGACATAAATAAGTAATGTTCTCATTATTCGATGAAGCTGTCGTTGGTTGATGATAAACCAATATCAACTCTATTATAATACTATATTTTCTTTGAAGACTCAAAGGATTTTTCCTATGAAAACGCACTATTTTAAAAATTGGAAAATTCAATCTAACATTATTGTAAGATTTGCTGAGAATGGTCGTTTCTTATAGCATTTCTGTTATAATAGTGGGAAATGAAAGAGGTAGAGTTATGCATAAGATTTTATTAGTGGAGGACGACGAGGTTATCCGTCAACAAGTCAAAAAAATGCTAGAACAGTGGGGTTACGAAGTTGTTCTTGTTGAAGATTTCATGGAAGTACTATCTATTTTTGTAAAAGTAGAGCCCCACTTGGTTCTTATGGATATTGGATTACCTCTATTTAACGGTTATCATTGGTGTCAGGAAATTCGTAAGGTCTCCAAGGTGCCTATTATGTTCTTGTCTTCCAGAGATCAGGCCATGGATATTGTTATGGCAATCAACATGGGCGGGGACGATTTTGTGACTAAACCTTTTGACCAAAATGTTCTTCTAGCAAAAATTCAAGGGCTTTTGCGTCGTTCTTATGAGTTTGGTAAGGATCAGAGTCTCTTGGAATATATGGGTGTGATTCTGAACCTTAAGGCCATGGATTTGGTTTATCAGGGTGAGGTCGTTTCTTTGACAAAGAATGAGTTTCAGATTTTACAAGTTCTCTTCGACCATGCTGGTAATATCGTTAGTCGGGAAGACTTGATGAAGGAGCTTTGGAATAGTGACTTCTTTATTGATGATAATACCTTGTCAGTTAATGTGGCTCGTTTACGTAAGAAGTTAGAGGCAGTGGGTTTGAAGGATTTTATTGAAACCAAGAAAGGTGTTGGCTACGGGTTGCGTCATGATGGATAAGTGTCAATTTATCAAATACCATATTAGGTCTCGTCTGACTTTCTATCTTTTGTTTGTCTTTAATGGAATCATCTTGATCTTGTTTGCCTTTTTATTTGAAGAGGCGGCAGATATTTTTTATTATGCCTTGACCATAATGACCTTTGTGACTATCATCATGGTAATTTGGGACTTGGTTAGGTCCTATCACTTTTATAACTTAGCCTTTCTCTATGAGGAAATCACACTATCAAGTCCTTTAGAATTTTACCTGGCCCAAGCTTTGGAAAGTGCTAGGGAGAGCCAGATGTCTCAGACTGAGGAGGAGCGCAAGCGCTATACAGATTTGATGGACTACTATACCCTTTGGGTACACCAAATCAAGACGCCAATAGCAGCCAGTCAATTATTGCTTCAAGATGTTACGGATAGTAAAACGAAGGCTCTCTTGGAGCAAGAGGTATTCAAGATTGATTCTTACACCAATTTGGTTTTGCAGTATTTACGTTTAGAGAATTTCCATGATGATTTGCAGTTGAGGCAGGTTACATTAGAACCCTTGGTTAAAGAAGTTGTTAGAAAACATAGTCTTTTCTTTATTCAAAAAGGATTGGCTATTAATCTACATGACTTAGATGTTAAGGTCGTTTCAGATGAAAAATGGCTCTTAGTTATCATAGAGCAGGTCTTGTCAAATAGTTTGAAGTACACAAAAAGTGGTGGTATTGAAATTTACTTCAAAGATAACGGGCTTCATCTTAAAGATTCTGGGATTGGTATTAAAAATAGTGATATTCTACGGGTTTTTGAGCGTGGCTTTTCAGGTTACAATGGTCGACTGACTCAGCAGTCCTCTGGGCTAGGTCTCTATCTTTCTAAGAAAATTGCTGATCAGCTTGGACATGATATTAGTATTCGCTCCCAAGTAGGCCAAGGAACCACAGTCTCCATTCATTTTCAAAAGCAGAAGTTGGCTATTGATTAATAACTTACAAAAGTGTAAGAAATATGACCACAAATGAAAGCAAGGGTTATGGTTGAGACCTTGCTTTTTCTATAAAATGGTATCAGAAGTTAAGTAAGAGGTTCCTAAATCTCTTCCAAATCTATTAAATAAAGGAGCTTATTATGGCGTTACTAGATGTTCAACATGTTAAAAAAATCTATAAAACACGTTTCAAAGGAAATCAGGTTGAAGCCCTTAAAGATATCCATTTCACAGTTGAAAAGGGTGACTATGTTGCAATCATGGGTGAGTCCGGCTCAGGAAAATCAACCCTGCTCAACATCCTTGCCATGCTTGATAAACCAACAGCAGGGCGTGTCTATCTTAATGGTATGGACACAGCAACCATCAAAAATAAGGATGCTTCCAGTTTTCGTCGTGAAAAATTAGGGTTTGTTTTCCAAGATTTCAACCTTTTGGATACCCTATCTGTTAAAGATAATATCTTACTACCTTTGGTCCTTTCTCGACGCCCACTTAAGCAAATGATGACACAAGTAGAAGCTATAAGTCGTCAATTGGGAATTCATCCCTTGCTAGAGAAGTACCCTTATGAAATTTCAGGTGGACAAAAGCAAAGGGTTGCGGTTGCGCGTGCAATCATCACTAAACCAGAGATTCTTTTAGCAGATGAGCCAACAGGTGCCCTGGATTCCAAATCTTCAGCAGCACTCTTGGATGTCTTTGATGCTATCAATGCCAGTGGTCAGACCATTCTTATGGTAACTCACTCGACAGCGGCTGCCAGTCGTGCACAGCGTGTTCTATTCATTAAGGATGGTATTCTTTATAATCAAATCTTCAAAGGGGATAAGTCTGAACATCAAATGTTCCAAGAAATTTCCGATACACTTACAGTAATGGCAAGTGAGGTGAACTAATATGTTTCTTCTGACCAATAGACTGGCTTTGTCCAATCTCATAAAAAATCGTAAGCTTTATTATCCATATGCTTTAGCAACTATTCTGGCTATTGCCATTACCTATATTTTTACATCTTTAACGCTTAATCCGCATCTGGATGACTTAACTGGGGCAGATCCTATCAAGATGGTTTTGGGGATGGGACTTGTGATTGTCGCCCTCTCTTCTGGAATTATTGTTCTTTATGCCAATAGCTTTGTTATGAAAAATCGTTCAAAGGAGCTTGGTCTCTATAGTATGCTAGGCTTAGAGAAGCGTCACCTCTTTAGTATGATTCTAAAAGAAACGGTGATTATGGGGGTTGTGACTCTGCTTCTAGGTATAGGTGTGGGGGCACTATTTGATAAACTCATTTACGCTTTTCTTCAAAGGCTTATCGGTGAAAGTACTGGTTTGGTTTCGACCTTTCAAGTAATGACAATTCCTATTGTTCTTGTCATCTTTGCTTGTATTTTTAGTTTGTTGGTTTTGATAAATGGTTTCCGATTGCTACGGCTAAATCCTTTACAATTAACTAAAGATGGCCTTAAGGGTGAAAAAAAGGGACGGTTCCTAGTTATTCAGACCTTTTTGGGGCTTGGGGCTATGGGGTATGGTTACTATCTTGCTCTCTCTGTTAAGGATCCAGTAACGGCTATTATGAGTTTTTTCCTAGCTGTTCTACTGGTCATTCTAGGGACTTACCTTCTCTTTAATGCCGGGACAACAGTTGTTCTGCAACTCTTGAAAAAGAAGAAGAGCTACTATTACAAGCCCAATAATATGATTTCCATTTCCAACCTTGTCTTTCGAATGAAGAAAAATGCAGTTGGTCTGGCGACTATTGCTATCCTCTCAAGTATGGTTTTGGTGACGCTTGTAGGAGCTGCAAGTATCTATGCTGGAAAAAAAGACTATCTGGCGAGTGCTGCTCCACATGATTACTCAGTTACAGGGACGAATGTAGATTTAACAAGCACAGAGAAGATTATGGATGATTTCTTAGCACAGTCGGGGAATCAGGTAAATGAAAAAGCAGAAGTAACTTACCTCTACTTTGGTATCAAAGAACAAGAAAAAAATAAGCTAACCATCTTTCCTGAGAATGAAAGAAAAGTTCTGCCAAAATCAATTTTTCTTGTCTTCTCACAAGCTACTTATAAACAATTAACAGGTAAAGACCTCAATTTGGCTTCAAACCAAGTCGGCTTGTACAGTAAAAGTAAAACGTTGAAGGATCAAAAGAGTTTGTCTTTCAATGGTCAAACCTACCAGATTCAGGATGACATTAATGACTTTATTAAGGGTAAAGTACCCAATATCTTTACAATCATAGTTTCTGATTATAACTACCTTGTTGTTCCTGATATGGATGTTTTTAAAGAAAGTATCAAAGGAACAGCAACCACTCAAGCTACCTATATTGGTGTTAACGTCAAGGACCCTACACATGATGCCAAGAAAAATTCAGATTTGCTAGACCAAATGACAGATAAAGAAACACAACAGTTAGCTGGACAAACTACTGGTGTCTCTCAGTCTTACCTCACTGCTAATAGCCAATATGATACAGAAGGGATGCTAAATGGCTTTGTTGGTGGAACCTTCTTTATTGGTATCTTTTTATCCATCATCTTCATGCTGGGCACAGTTCTTGTGATTTACTACAAACAGATTTCTGAAGGTTATGAGGATCGTGAACGTTTTGTTATTCTTCAAAAGATTGGATTGGACGACCTTCAAGTCAAGCAAACCATTCGTAAGCAAGTTCTTACCGTCTTCTTCCTTCCTTTGATTTTTGCCTTTATTCACTTGGCCTTTGCCTATCATATGCTCAGTTTGATTGTCCGTATTATTGGGGTTTTCAACCCAAGTCTTATGTTAGTGGTCACAATCATTGTTTGTGGCGTCTTCTTCCTAGCCTATGTCTTGGTTTTTGCCCTTACTTCACGTTCATATCGTAGAATCGTATCAATGTAACTGACCTAGAGTCTAGCTTCAAACTAGGCTCTATTTTTTTATGCTATAATAGATGACAGAATTATAAATCATCGGAGAAAACACATGTCACAGACCATTGATGTCAAACGTTACGAGGAATTGGCACGTCAAAAGCAGGGGGAGCACCGTAAATTTCTAGCACAACTCAAGAAGAAAGCCCCTAAAAATTTAGATAAGATTGTTCAGCAGGTACACAATGAAGTTTTTCAAGAGATTGATTGTGTCCAGTGTGCCAATTGTTGTAAGACGCTAGGCCCAGACTTTACAGAGCAGGACATTACTCGTATTGCCAAGCATTTTCGCATGAAGTTACCTGCCTTCGAGGAAATGTACCTGCAGGTAGATGAGGATGGCGACAAGGTCTTCAAGTCCATGCCTTGCCCTTTCTTAGGGCCTGATAATCTCTGTGATATCTATGATGTCCGTCCTAAGGCCTGTGCAGCTTTTCCTCACACGGATCGTAAGAAAATCTATCAGATCAATCATCTGACTATCAAAAATACGCTTTTCTGTCCAGCTGCCTACCTTTTTGTGGAAAAACTCAAGGATAGGATTTAGAAAGGAACTGTTATGAGACGCTTTAATGCAGGTGTTATCACCCTACTTATCATTGCTGCCTATTTTATCGCGACAGCTTTTATTCCAGATCTTTATTTGGCCTTTAATTATAAGTTGATTTTGGCCTTGCTTTTTGTGCTTTTGAGTTGGCAATCTAAGGGGAAATTTCTCTTTTTCTTGGGAATGGCTTTTCTATCGACCTATATCCATGACCTCTTTAGATTGGACTATTCAGAATGGACCCTCTTTGTAGGGATTCTTATCTTGGGAATTGCAGTGGACCGTTTGAGCAAGCCAAGTTATAAAAAGAACTTCTCTTACAAGGTTTCTAAAGAACATGAGCGAGAGATTTTTGCTAAGACCTTATTTTCAGACTCTGTTCAGGTGGTGACTTCACAAAACCTCGAAACTGTCTATGCCAATGCCGATTTTGGACGTTTGACTTTAGATTTGCGTCAGGCTCAGTTTATGACGGACCGACCTCAGATTGTGGTTCAGGCCAATTTTTCTCATGTTGTCATTCGAGTGCCTAAGGATTGGCAAGTGGATACACATGGGCTTCATACAAGCCTAGCAGGAGTGAAAGGCTACGATAGTCTGGGAGAGCGAGACTTGTCTAGCACTACAGTTTCTCTAACAGGCTCAGTATCCTTTGGACAGGTAACTGTCAAACATTGAAAAATGATGAAAGGGCGAAAGCTCTTTTTTTCTTGCAATTCCTTCTTATATAACATTGAATACGTTTACAAATAGTGCTATACTGATAGTGAAAATAATTGGAAAATTGCAATCATTTCTTTAGAAAGGAGTCTTCTTATGCAACGGTTTAATCTTCGGTCTTTCTTATTGCTTTTACTAGCAGCTTGTTTTATCGCTAGTGCCTTTATTCCAGATTTTTGGATCATGGTCAATTATAATCTGGTTTTCTTCGTGGCCTTCTTTTGTTTTGGTATCCTGAATAGGCGGCCTCTCCTCGTTTTTCTTGGTTTGGCCTTCTTATCACCCTATGTTCATGACTTGTTAAACCTTGATTTTGCACAGTGGAATCTCTTTAGCGGTATCTTTCTCATTGGTTTGGTCTTAGAGCTTTTTTATGGTCGTAGTCAAAAGAAGGGTCTCACTAAAGACTATAAGGTTAATAAGAATGACCAAGAGGGACCTCATATTTCTGTTAAGACCTATATGGCTGAGGATAGGTATCGTATCTATTCTCAAGAAGTCGAAACGATTGATATGAATCTAGCTTTTGGTGAGCTTTGGTTGGATTTGAGTCAGGCCAAATTTGCGTCAGATCGGGTAGCTGTTCATCTTGATGCAAAGTTTGGTGAAGTTCATATCCGACTTCCTCACGGCTGTGTCATGGATACCACTGGAATTTCACATCCTCTGTCATCTGTGAAGGTGGATCGTTTCGAATCTGATTTCGAGCAAGTTGAAACGAGACTTCATCTGAGCGGAAGTCTCTTCTGTACGGAGTTGGAAGTGGAGTATTAAGGGAAGTCCAATGATGTCAGCGATATTGTCAAGCATGGCATCTATATAAAAGAAAGGAAAGCATTGATGGGTGAGACAGTTATTCAGGTTTCTTCTCTTGGGAAACGTATCAAGGGAAAGACCATTTTAGAGGAGATTAGTTTTGAAATAAACAAGGGCGATTGTGTGGCCTTGATTGGACCTAATGGGGCAGGTAAGACTGTCTTGATGTCCTGTATTCTTGGCGATAAAAAACCGAGCAGTGGTCAGGTCCTCATTGATGGTAAGGCAGGTAAGGCCAAAAATAAAATCGCAGTTCTCCTTCAGGAAAATACCATTCCAAATAGTTTGAAAGTGGAAGAGCTAATTGCCTTCTTCCAATCTATTTCTGATAATCCCTTGACCAATCAAGAGGTTCAGGAACTCCTACAATTCAAGGAAGACCAGTATCAGCAGTTCGCGGATAAACTCTCTGGTGGGCAAAGACGTCTTCTGGCTTTTGTCCTTTGTTTGATTGATAAACCTAAAATCCTCTTTTTGGATGAACCGACAGCGGGTATGGATACCTCTACTCGTCAGCGTTTCTGGGAGATTGTCAATGACTTGAAAAAAGCTGGGACAACTATCCTCTATTCCTCTCACTATATCGAAGAAGTCGAGCATACAGCTGACCGTATCTTAGTCCTCCATCAAGGGAAACTCATCAGAGATACCACGCCATACGCTATGCGACACGAAGAAAAGGAGAAGCAGGTCACTCTTCCAAGTAGCTTTGTTAGCATTGTTCACGGACTATCAGACATCTATGAGATTACTGAAAAGAGGGATGTCATCAGCTTCATGACCAAAGATATCGAAAAGGTATGGCAAAGTCTTGAAGAAGCGGGCTGTGGAATTTCTGATATTGAAATTCAAAATAAAACACTCTTGGATAGCCTATTTGATTCAACAAGGGAGGACAAGGCATGAAAGCATTACTAAAAATTGAATGGATAAAAACGTGGCGTAGTTGGCCAGTCTTTATCATGGGAATCGGCATGCCTGTTGGCTTTTTCCTACTTTTCTCAAGTATTGTCTCAACACCAAATCCCGAGGCTCAAAAAGATTTTTTGCTGTCTTATATGTTAACCATGACTGGCTTTTCCATGTCTAGCTTTGGTTTATTTACCTTCCCTTATATGTTGCAAGAGGACCAAACGGAGCACTGGTTGACCTATATCGAGCATTCTAAAATCAGTATCTCAGCATATTATCTTTCTAAAATCTTTCGTGTTTTGCTGAATTTTATGGTTGCTATCATTGTGACCTTTTGTGTGGGAGCTTTTGTTCGAGATGTTGAGTTGCCTTTGTCAGGTTGGCTAGGGTCAGGTGCTCTCTTACTCTTGTCAAGTCTGGTTTTTCTAGCTTTTGGTTTGCTTATCGCTCAGATTAAATCTCAACAAATTATGTCTGTCGTAGCAAACATCACCTATCTTGGCCTGGCTATCGTGGGTGGGTCATGGATGCCTATTTCCATGTTTCCAAAGTGGGTTCAGAATATCTCTGAGTGGACACCTGTCTATCATGTCAATGAGTTGGTCGTTAATTTTGCTATCAATGGGAAATTTTCATGGAAATCACTTTTGTTTATTTTGGCTTATACTGTAGTAGCAACAGGGCTTGTGCTCTTTATCAAGTCTCATAGAGAAAGTGATCGAGGTTAAAGGAGAAATAATGGATATTTGGCAGAAAATGTATGAAAAGGCTCAATCCTTGTATCAGCCACAGGAAGTCTCAGACTTTGTCTATGCTAGACACGTTGTGGCTGCTGTTGAGGCTGAAGATGGGCAAATTTTCACAGGCTTTTGTATGGAAGGGACTTGTGGTGTTTTCCATCTATGTGCTGAAAGGGCTGCCCTTTTCAATATGTATCAAGAATCTGGTCAAACTAAGGTTAAGCGAATTATCGCCTTTCGTGACCAACCACCTCATGGTGGACCATCTGGCATGCCTTGTGGGGCTTGTCGCGAATTTCTAATGGAACTGCACCCCGACAATCGTAACTTGGAATTTATGGTTGACTACGAAACGCGTCAAACCATTACTTTGGGCGAATTATTGCCACTATGGTGGGGAGAAGAACGGGCTCAACAGTTTGAAGAAAAGTCGCAAGACAAGGCTTAACGTTTATAGAAATCACAAAATCCTCACATCTTAAGTGTGAGGGTTTATTTTTTTGGAATTAATTTCAGAAAATTCAAAATTTACCTTGAAATTCAAAATGAAAGTGCTATACTATTCTGTGAAAATAGAAAGAAGGTTTCATTATGGAGTCACTTGTATCTTTTAGTAAATGGCTCAGCAAATGGTTTACTGTAGCTGTTATCCTTTGGGCGGCCTTTAACTATGCCCTTCCCGCAACTAGTAGTTGGGTCATTCCAAATACGGCTTATCTGCTTGGTTTGATTCTCTTTGGTATGGGACTTACCTTAACTACTGAAGATTTTAAACGTATTGCTAAGCGTCCAATTCCAGTTGTCCTTGGGACTGTTGCCCACTATGTCATCATGCCTGGTTTGGCTTGGTTACTTTGTATGATTTTCCATCTGAAAGGTGCGACAGCAGCAGGGGTTATCCTTGTTGGGTCTTGTCCAAGTGGAACTTCATCTAGTGTTATGGCCTTCCTTTCAGGTGGGGATGTTGCCTTGGATGTCTCTATTGAAACCCTCTCAACTCTCTTGGCACCACTCATGATTCCAACCCTCTTGTCATTCTTGGCCGGTCAGTACGTGAGTGTCCCTGCCCAAAGCCTCTTCCTTAGTACCTTGCGTATCGTGGTTGTCCCTATTATCTTGGGTGTGCTTGTTCACTCAATCTTTGGTAAGAAAATTGATGCCATCATCAAGATTATGCCTTTGATTTCTCAAGCTGCCATCCTCTTGATCGTTGGAGCAGTGGTTTCTGCCAACCATGCTAATATTTTCACAGCAGCGACAGCTCTTGTCATTCCAGTCGTTATGCTCCACAATCTTTGTGGTTATGCCCTTGGTTTTGGATTTTCAAAAATTCTTGGTTTGGAAGAGCCACAACAAAAAGCTATTACCTTCGAAGTGGGGATGCAAGACTCAAGTCTTGGAGCAACCCTTGCCATGAAATATTTCGTGCCACAAGCTGCTATCCCATCAACTATCTTTAGTATTTGGCACAATATCTCAGGTTCTATCCTTTCATCATGGTGGAAGAACCATTCAAAAAATAGTCATTAAGATAAATAAAAGCTAACCTTGGGTTGGCTTTTTTTCTTGTCTTTACGTCACATGACAAATGTCATGTCATGTCATGACATCTGGTGCTAAAAAGAGAGTGACTAAAAAGATATACTTTAGTCATAACTTAGAAATAATAAAAAACGAAAGAGGTCATCTCATGAAAATCAAAACATCTTATCTTATCTATGCTGTTATCGGAACTGTCTTTGCTGGACTTAGCATGTTTACTGATATCTTTGAAAAAGGCAACTTTGAAGCTATTTTCTCAAATCTTGGCATGATTATTGGCTTGTCTATCTCAGCCTACATTCTCATCACTATGGCTAAAAGTTTTATCGACCTTGTTATTAATGAATTGAAAAACTAGGAGATCCAGCATGAAAAAACTAAAAATACTGAGCATCATGCTCCTAGCGGCAATTTGGACTATCCTCTTTGCCTATGTCCTATTTCATGGTAGCAGTGATATTCTCTACAGTGTTATGGGCGTCTCAGTTGCAGCCTGTTATGTTTTTCTAGCCTTCTACCAAAAGAAAGGAAGTCACAAACATGAGTGAAGCGGTCCTTCAAGTCACAAATCTTGTCAAAAAGATCAAAGGTAAAACGATTTTAGATCATATTAGTTTTGAGGTGGGACAAGGTGACTGCCTTGCCTTGATTGGGCCCAACGGTGCGGGTAAGACGACCTTAATGTCCTGCATACTTGGTGATAAGAAAGCCAGTAGCGGTCAAGTCTTTATCAAGGGCAAAAAGGGGAAAGCACAAGATCAAATTGCAGTTCTCCTCCAAGAAAATACCATTCCCTCAAAATTAAAAGTTAAGGAACTGATTGTTTTTTTCCAAGATATTTCTGAAAATGGATTATCTAAGGAAGAGATTCAAGCACTCTTACAATTCAAAGACGACCAGTATCAGCAGTTTGCGGACAAACTTTCAGGGGGACAAAAACGTCTTCTTGCCTTTGTCCTCTGTCTCATTGGCAAGCCTGACATTCTCTTTTTAGATGAGCCGACAGCAGGGATGGATACGACGACACGCCAACGCTTTTGGGAAATCATCAATGACCTGAAAAAGTCTGGTGTAACCATCCTCTATTCGTCCCACTATATCGAAGAAGTCGAGCATACAGCTGACCGTATCTTGGTCCTTCATCAGGGGAAACTTATTAGGGATACTACGCCACATGCTATGCGTAGCGAGGAAAAGGAAAAACAAGTCACCTTAGCAAGTCGTTTTGCGCCAAGTCTTGACAAACTGGCAGCCATTTATGATGTGACTGAAAAACGTGATGTTGTCACCTTTATGACTAAAGATATTGAAAGTATTTGGAGTAGTTTACAAGCTCAAGGCTGTCGCATTTCTGACATTGAAATTCAAAACAAGACACTTTTAGATAGCCTATTTGATAGCACAAGGGAGGACAAGGCATGAAAGCACTACTTAAAATCGAATGGATAAAAACATGGCGCAGTTGGCCAGTCTTCATCATGTCCATAGGAATGCCCGTCGGATTCTTCCTCTTGTATTCAGGTATGGAAATGAGTCCTGACCCTGAATCACAAAAAGCCTTTATCTTGTCCTATATGTTGACCATGACTGGATTTTCTATGTCTAGCTTTGGTTTCTTTACCTTCCCCTACATGCTTAGAGAGGATCAAACCGATCACTGGTTAACTTACATCGAACATTCAAAAATCAGTATTCAATCCTATTACCTCTCTAAAATCTTTCGAGTTCTTATGAACTTTATGGTTGCTATCCTAGTGACTTTCTGTGTGGGAGCTTTTGTGCGTGATGTTAAGATGCCATTATCACATTGGCTTGGTTCAGGGGCTCTTTTACTCTTGTCAAGCCTAGTCTTCCTATCCTTTGGCTTGCTCCTTGCCCAAATTAAGTCTCAACAAATCATGGCTATCGTCGGAAATATCGTCTTTCTTGGTCTTGCTATTATCGGTGGTTCTTGGATGCCAGTAACCATGTTTCCAAAATGGGTTCAGCACATTTCTGAGTGGACACCCATCTATCATATCAATCAATTGGTAGTCAATTTTGCGAAAAAAGGTGAATTTTCATGGAAATCACTCATTTTTATCTTGGTCTATGCTACAATAGCTACAGGCTTAGCCCTTTTTATCAAATCTTACAGAGAAAGTGACCATGTTTAGAACTTACCAGAAAAATGATTTCGCTTATTTTGTTAGTCTTATTTTCCTTGTCTTCCCAGTATTGGGAGTCCTTGGTGGGTATTATCCAGTTTGGACCCTAGTTTTGACAGGACTGTTTACCATCGCTTATCTCCTTATGGTGTATTTGAAAAAGGCCTATAGCAAGTGGATTCCCTTTCTGTGGTTTTACACTCTAGCTTACATTATCTTTATGTCCATAACCTTCCAGGGGGGCATGATGTGGTTTGTTTTTTTCAACGTCAATCTTCTCGTTTGGCGCTTTGAGGATAGTATATCATCTTATCGTTTCTTTTCCTTTCTAGTGACACTCTTGATTTTGACGTCATCATCCTTCCTATTGAGAGACGACTTGAGTACTCACCTCATGTCTATGGCTATTCTCCTCTTTTCGTTGGGAATGTACTATTATCAAAACCGTATACGTCAGGAGAGAAAGATGGAAGAAGCCCTTGCGGAGAAGAATCGTACCATCAATATCCTGTCGGCTGAAAATGAACGTAATCGTATTGGTCGTGATTTGCATGATACCTTGGGACACACCTTTGCCATGATGAGTCTCAAAACAGAGTTGGCACTGAAACAGATGGACAAGGAGCAGTATGATGCTGCTAGGAAGAATCTGGAAGAATTGAACCAGATTAGCCGTGACTCCATGTACGAGGTGCGTGAGATTGTCAATAAGCTCAAGTACCGAACGGTGGCAGAGGAGTTACTGGAACTCGAGCGACTCTTTGACCTATCTGATATCGTCCTGACCGTGGATAGTAGCCTTGACTTAGACAGCCTGTCACCCGTTAGCCAGTCGACCTTGTCCATGGTGCTTCGTGAACTGGCCAATAATGTCATTAAACATAGCCAGGCTGATAGCTGTCAGATTCGTCTTAGCCGTAATCGTGGTATCATTCTTGAGTTTGAAGATGATGGTTGTGGCTTTAAGGAAGTCACAGGACAAGAGCTACACAGTATCAGAGAGCGTCTCAGTTTGGTAGATGGAGACTTGGAAATTCTGTCTCAATCGCATCCAACAATCATTCGTGTGCATTTGAAAGAGGGAGGAAAAGCATGAAATTATTAGTCGCCGAAGACCAGTCAATGTTGAGGGATGCCCTCTGCCAGCTTCTTATGTTGGAAGATGATGTCGAAGAGGTCCATGCGGCCAGTGATGGTCAAGAAGCCATTACTCTCTTAGAAAAAGAAGAGGTCGACGTAGCCATTTTAGACATTGAAATGCCAGTTAAAACAGGCCTTGATGTTCTTGAGTGGATCCGTAGCAACCAAAGAGAAACGAAGGTCGTTATAGTGACCACCTTCAAACGTAAGGGTTATTTCAAACGAGCCCTCGCAGCCCACGTGGATGCCTACGTGCTCAAAGAGCGTTCCATCAGTGACCTCATGGCGACCATTCATACCGTCCTAGCAGGTCAAAAGGAGTACTCGCCAGAGCTAGTTGAAGGTGTAGCCTTTGACAATAATCCACTTAGCCAACGCGAACAAGAAGTCTTGGCCATGGTAGCTCAAGGATCAACCAACCAAGAAATCGCCGAAAGTCTCTTTCTTTCAAATGGAACAGTTCGAAATTACATGACAGCCATCCTGACCAAACTTGATGCAGGCAACCGAACAGAAGCCGTCCGCATTGCCAAAGAAAAAGACTGGCTAGGGTGAGGAGAAGTAGATAAGAATGAAGTCACCATATGGTGGCTTTTTTGTGGCTTATAATCTATCTAAACATTCACAAGCAAGAATGAGAGAAGTTTAAATGAGCCTCTACAGGAATATGTAGAGGCTTTGATGAATTATTGAATTGTGTCATTTTGTTTAGTGAATTAGACAGATTTTTTTGATTTTTTCAAGTATCAAAACTATTTTCTCTTTTGAGAGAATAACACTTGGTTTCCTTTTTTAACTGCTTTATAATAGAGTAATACTAAGGTCTTCTGCTGTGATAAAGAAGGGAGATTTTAGGAGATGAGAAATTGGCTTTTTGTGTTTAGAGGACACGGTTTGTTGATTTTTTACTGTAGGAGATAGATATGGCAATGATAGAAGTGAAACATCTTCAGAAAAATTTTGTGAAGACAGTCAAGGAACCGGGGTTGAAGGGGGCTTTGCGTTCCTTTATTCATCCTGAAAAGCAGACCTTTGAAGCGGTCAAGGATTTGACCTTTGAGGTGCCCAAGGGGCAGATTCTAGGTTTTATCGGGGCAAATGGTGCTGGGAAGTCGACCACCATTAAAATGCTGACAGGAATTTTGAAACCGACATCTGGTTTTTGTCGGATTAATGGCAAGATTCCACAGGATAATCGCCAAGATTATGTCAAGGATATTGGAGTCGTTTTCGGACAACGCACCCAGCTATGGTGGGACTTGGCCCTGCAAGAAACTTACACGGTTTTGAAGGAGATTTACGATGTCCCAGACTCGCTCTTCCACAAGCGCATGGATTTTTTGAATGAAGTCTTGGATTTGAAGGACTTTATCAAGGATCCCGTGCGGACTCTTTCGCTAGGTCAACGGATGCGGGCGGATATTGCGGCTTCCTTGCTTCACAATCCCAAGGTTCTCTTTTTAGATGAGCCGACCATTGGTTTGGATGTGTCGGTCAAGGACAACATTCGTCGGGCCATTACTCAGATTAATCAGGAAGAAGAAACAACTATTCTCTTGACCACTCACGATCTGAGTGACATTGAGCAACTCTGTAATCGGATTTTTATGATTGACAAGGGGCAAGAGATTTTTGATGGAACGGTTAGCCAGCTCAAGGAAACCTTTGGAAAGATGAAGACTCTCTCTTTCGATCTGACGCCAGGTCAAAGTCATCTCGTCTCTCATTATGAGGGCTTGCCTGATATGTCCATTGATAGACAAGTAAATACTCTCAATATTGAATTCGATAGTTCCCGCTACCAGTCGGCCGATATTATCAAGCAAACCTTATCTGATTTTGAAGTTCGTGATTTGAAGATGGTAGATACGGATATTGAAGATATTATCCGTCGCTTCTATCGAAAGGAGCTCTAAGATGGTCAAATTGTGGAGACGTTATAAACCCTTTATCAATGCAGGGATTCAGGAGTTGATTAGCTATCGAGTCAACTTTATTCTTTATCGGATTGGCGATGTCATGGGTGCTTTTGTGGCTTTTTATCTATGGAAGGCTGTCTTTGATTCTTCCCAGGAGCCTTTGATTCAGGGCTTCAGTATGGCGGATATCACCCTCTACATCATCATGAGTTTTGTGACCAATCTTTTGACGAGGTCTGATAGCTCCTTTATGATTGGGGAGGAGGTCAAGGATGGCTCCATTATCATGCGCTTGCTGAGACCAGTGCATTTTGCGGCCTCTTACCTTTTCACCGAGCTTGGTTCCAAGTGGTTGATTTTCATCTCTGTTGGCCTGCCATTTTTAAGTGTCATTATTTTGATGAAAATCCTGTCTGGGCAAGGAATTGTAGAAGTGCTGGGATTAACTGTCCTTTATCTCTTTAGCTTAACTCTGGCTTATCTGATTAACTTTTTCTTTAATATCTGCTTTGGATTTTCAGCATTTGTCTTTAAAAATCTTTGGGGTTCCAATCTACTCAAGACTTCCATAGTGGCCTTTATGTCTGGAAGTTTGATTCCCTTGGCTTTCTTTCCAAAGGTGGTTTCAGCTATTCTCTCCTTCTTGCCTTTTTCATCCTTAATTTACACTCCGGTCATGATTATTGTTGGGAAATACGATGCCAGTCAGATTCTTCAAGCACTTTTGCTTCAGTTTTTCTGGCTTATAGTGATGGTGGGCTTGTCTCAGTTGATTTGGAAACGAGTCCAGTCATTTATCACTATTCAAGGAGGTTAGTATGAAAAAATATCAACGCATGCATCTGATTTTTATCAGACAATACATCAAGCAAATCATGGAATACAAGGTGGATTTTGTGGTAGGTGTGTTGGGAGTCTTTCTGACTCAAGGCCTAAACCTCTTGTTTCTCAATGTCATCTTTCAACACATCCCCTCGCTAGAAGGTTGGACCTTTCAAGAAATTGCCTTTATCTATGGATTTTCCTTAATTCCAAAGGGATTAGATCATCTCTTTTTTGACAATCTCTGGGCCTTAGGTCAACGACTAGTCCGAAAAGGGGAATTTGACAAGTATTTGACTCGTCCTATCAACCCTCTCTTTCATATTCTGGTTGAGACCTTTCAGATTGATGCCTTGGGGGAACTTTTGGTCGGTTGCATTCTATTGGGAACAACAGTATCAAGCATTGCTTGGACGCTTCCCAAATTCCTGATTTTCCTAGTCTGTATTCCATTTGCTACCTTGATTTATACTTCCTTGAAAATAGCGACAGCCAGTATCGCTTTTTGGACCAAGCAGTCAGGCGCCATGATTTACATTTTCTATATGTTCAATGATTTTGCCAAGTACCCGATTTCCATTTACAATTCGCTCCTTCGTTGGTTGATCAGTTTTATCGTGCCATTTGCCTTTACGGCTTACTATCCTGCCAGTTATTTCTTGCAGGGTAAGAATGGGCTCTTTGATATCGGTGGTTTGATTCTGATTTCCCTTGTCTTCTTTTTCATTTCCCTCAAACTCTGGGATAGGGGCTTGAATGCCTACGAAAGTGCTGGCTCGTAAGGGGGAAAGTAAGACTAAAATCAAGAAAGGAACTTATGATGTTTACAATTGAAGAAGTCAAGGATGAAGATCAAAAAATGGCAGTTGTTGATGAGGTTTTAAAGGATTTGCCAGAATGGTTTGGAATACCTGAAAGCACGCAAGCCTACATCGAAGGAGCCAAAGATTTGCAAGTTTGGGCAGCCTATCAGGAGAGTGATTTGACTGGATTTGTAAGCTTGTCCTATTCTAGTGAAGAGTGTGCAGAGATTGATTGTCTCGGCGTAAAAAAAGCTAATCAAGGTAGAGGAATTGGGAGTCAATTGCTTGCTACTTTAGAAAGTGAAGCACGCAAACAAGTAGACTACCTACAGGTAAAAACAGTAGCAGAAGGCTCTAATAAAGATTATGATCGAACAAATGTCTTTTATCGAAGTGTTGGTTTTAAAAAATTAGAGATTTTTCCTCAACTATGGGATCCCCAGAATCCTTGCCAGATTTTGATAAAGAAAATCGTTTAAAACTTCCTGACAAAAAATTGAGAGTGCCATACTATAAAAGTGTTAGCCAATTTAGCTCAGTTGGTAGAGCAAGGCACTCGTAAAGTCTAGGTTATAGGTAGATAAACGACTGAGGATTTGAAAAAATAGATATGTAGAAGATAACCGTTAAGTCTTATTCTTAGCGGTTTTTTATATTGTTTAATAGAGCTGATATTTCATTAATGATGTTTGACTTTGTGATGTTGCTAGTGCTTTAAGTTGATTGCTACTATTTTTGATGGTGTGAATGTTCTGATAATGTACCCCAGCTAACTACGAAAGTTTTTGACTCTATGTTTTTAACGCTTATTAAAAAATAAATTAATGTAGGTTAATTTTTCTTG
>OMBM01000089.1_pt1 | contig 61323 bp, 54 predicted proteins | sample 1644861 | NCBI WGS metagenome assembly OMBM01 (sample SAMEA103958165, study PRJEB25191) | human gut metagenome | biome: human-associated habitat [ENVO:00009003]; feature: intestine environment [ENVO:2100002]; material: feces | place: Germany | collected 2013/2015 | reverse complement strand
GTCGCATACGCGACATCTCCCTCCGGCCGGAGGGAGTCTTTCCTAGTAGGGGAGCCCTTGGCAGTCCCTGCAGAGTTTCCGGTTTCGCCAGAATCTCCCCTACTAGGGGAGATGTCGCGCCAGCGACAGAGAGGTTGTACGAAGGCAAGCCTGACAATAGGAGGTACACTCTTGAACGTTCTCGTCTCATTTCTCCGCCGCCTTCTTCTCCTCCTCTCCTGCCCCTCCTCGGCGCATTATGTCGCCGGGGCGCCCAGTCTGCCGCCGCCGCTGACGCCGGAGGAGGAAAAGACCCTGCTCGCCCGGATGATGGCAGGGGACCGTGCCGCGCGGGATGACCTCATCACCCACAATCTGCGGCTGGTGGTCTACCTCGCCAAAAAGTACGAGAACACCGGCGTCCCCGCCGAGGACATGATCTCCATCGGCACCATCGGGCTCATCAAGGCGGTCAACACCTTCACGCCGGAGCGGAACATCAAGCTGGCCACCTACGCCAGCCGCTGCATCGGCAACGAAATTCTGATGTACCTACGCAAAAGTTCCAACCGCCGCCAAGAGGCCAGCATCGACGAGCCCCTCAACGTGGACGGCGACGGCAACGAGCTTCTCCTCTCCGACATCCTCGGCAGCGACGAAGATCTGGTCAGCCAGCGGCTCGAACAGAACGCCGAGCGGGCCACGCTCCGCCAGTCGGTCGCGCTGCTCTCCCCGCGGGAGCGGCAGATCATGGAACTGCGCTTCGGCCTTGTGGACGGCGTGGAGCGCACCCAGAAAGAAGCCGCCGACGCCCTCGGCATCAGCCAGAGCTATATCTCCCGCCTTGAAAAAAGGATCATTCGGGAGCTGAAGAAAAAGCTGGAGGAATAAGCGGAACCCACCATCTTCCGAAACATCGTGCTTTTTCATCCAGCTCAAGCCCCACCGACATGCCAAGGGCTCCCACTTTGGGGGAGCTGGCGCGAAGCGCCTGAGAGGGCAAGCCCGGCAGCGAGAACACTGCGCCTTTGTGCAGCACAGCGCAAGAGAAGGCCGTCAAATATTCCCATGTATTCTCCCCTCTCCCCCGCCCCATACTTCCGGTAACGTCAAAACGAAACCGGAGGGGCGCGGATGTACAACAAAGTGGAACTCTGCGGAATGGATACGGCCCAGCTTCCCATCCTGACCGAAGCGCAGAAACGGGAGCTGCTGACCAAGGCCCACGCGGGCGACGCCGCAGCGCGGCAGGAGATGATCGAGGGCAACCTGCGGCTGGTGCTCAGCGTGGTGCAGCGGTTCACCCAGCGGGGCGAGAACCTCGACGACCTGTTTCAGGTGGGCTGCATCGGGCTCATCAAGGCCATCGACAACTTCGACCCCGCCCAGAACGTGCGGTTCTCCACCTACGGCGTGCCGATGATCATCGGCGAGATCCGGCGTTTTCTGCGGGACAACAACACCCTGCGGGTCAGCCGCTCGCTGCGGGACACGGCCTACAAGGCCATGCAGGCGCGGGAAACGCTGGAAAAGCAATTGGGCCGGGAGCCAACCGTGGACGAGATTGCCCGGCAGACGGGCCTTGCCCGCCCGGAGGTGACGGCAGCGCTGGAATCGGTGGTGGAGCCCCTCAGCCTCGAAGAGCCTCTCTACACCGACGGCGGCGACGCGATGTACGTCATCGATCAAGTGCGCGACCCGGACGGCGAGGACAGTTGGATCAGCGGCCTCGAATTCCGCGAGACGGTGGCCGCCCTCACCCCGCGCGAAAAGCGGATCATGGAGCTGCGCTACCTCAAGGGCGAGACCCAGATGGAGGTGGCGCGGGAGATCGGCATCAGCCAAGCGCAGGTCAGCCGGCTGGAAAAGGCCGCGCTGGAACAGTTCCGCACCCACCACTAGCAGCAAAAGCGGCGCACACCTTATTTATAAAGGAATGCGCCGCTGCTTTTATTTTTTGCTGTATTTCCGTCGGGTGGCCGCCCCGCCCCGCAGGTGCCGCTCCGCCTTGTTCCGGGCCAGCACGGCCTGTACCCGCCGGAACAGGGCGGGGTCCACCTTCCGCAGCCGGGCCGAAACGTCCTTGTGCACGGTGGATTTGCTGCACCCGAAGGCCCGCGCCGCCGCCCGCACCGTCGCGCTGTGCTCCGCAATGTATTCTCCCAGCAGCGCGGCCCGCTGCTCCGGTTCCACTTTCATGTCCCGTCCCCTCCTCCGCAAGACTCCTTGGTAAAAAATATGAGGCGGAGTGGGCCAATATGCCCGCCGGGGCTTGATTTTTGGCCGCGGGCGGCTATACTGAAAAGCGGACATGAAAACAGGGGCGCCGAAAGGCTGAGATCCGCACCGTGCGGAGTACCCTTGAACCTGATCCGGGTAATGCCGGCGTAGGTAGTTTGCGAAACGTTCCCATCTTTCACAAACGAAGCCTCTGCGTCTGCTGTTGCGGACGCATTTTGTTTTTGTGTACTATTTTTAGAGGAGCGAATCCAAAATGTCGAAAACTTATTCCAAGACCCGCATTCTGGTGGAGTGCGCGCTGATGATCGCCATCGGCACCGTTCTGTCCAACATCAAGATCTTCACGATGCCCAACGGCGGCAGTGTCACCCTGCTGAGCATGCTGCCCTTCGTGCTGGTGTCCTTCCGCCACGGCGTGAAGTGGGGCCTGTTCACCGGCTTCGTCAACGGCTGCCTCCAGATGCTGCTGGGCTTCTGGGCACCCCCGACGCCCACCTTCCTGTACTTCCTCGGTGAGATCCTGCTGGACTACATCGTGGCCTTCATGGCGCTGGGCACCGCCGAGCTGTTCGCCCGCCCCTTCAAGAACCGGATGGTCGGCGTGGCCTTCGGCACCTTCATGGCCGGTTTCCTGCGCTTCATGTGCAGCTTCCTGTCCGGCGTGCTGGTCTGGGGCAACCTGAACGAAGGCCTGAGCGCTTGGACCTACAGCTTGGTCTACAACGCCAGCTACATGCTGCCGGAGACCCTCCTCACGCTGGTGGCCGCCGTCCTGCTCATCAAGGTAGCTCCCCAGATCTTCGACCGCCAGTACGCTGCGAACTGATCTTTTGAATTTTCCACGCACCATCGCGCCCCGGCAGCTTTACCGTCTGCCGGGGCGCTTTTTTGTCCAGAAATTTGCAAAATGGTGTTGACAACTCCTCTCCCGGCTGGTATAATAACTCACGTCGCAAGACACTGAACCGAATATGTGGGGGATTAGCTCAGCTGGGAGAGCGCTTGCATGGCATGCAAGAGGTCAGCGGTTCGATCCCGCTATTCTCCACCAAAAGACCACTGCACAATGTTTATGCAGTGGTTTTCTTTTTTCTTCCTCATGTGAACAACACCCCCATCTGCGCAGGTGGGGGTGTTGTTGGTTTTTCTTTATTGGGAAGTTCCTTGCCGAACCTAGGAAAAGATCAGACGAACGGGTTATAGAACCGCCCGAAGCGGAGGGTCACGGTCAGGCTGAGCAGCAGCAGCGCAGCGCCCAGCCCCAGCGCGATGAAATCGCGGCGGACGAAGGGGCGCTGGGTGTACCATGTGCGCTTGCTCTTTTTGCCAAAGCCCCGCAGCTCCATGGCGTTGGAGATGGTGTCGATGCGGTTCAGGCTGGTCAGGATCAGGGGCAGCAGGATGTTTACGGAATTTTTGAGCCGTTTGAAGAAAGGTTCCTTCTTGCCCAGCTCCACGCCGCGGGCCTGTTGGGCCTGACTGATGCTGTGGTAGTCCCGCTGGATGTCCGGGATATACCGCAGCGCTATGGCCACCGAGTAGCCCACCTTATACGAGATGCCGATGCTGTTCAGGCTGGACGCAAACTCGCTGGGGTCGGTGGCCGAGATGAAGAGGATGGCCACCGGCAGGGCCACGAAATACTTCAGCGAGATGTTGCACATATAGAACAGCTGCTCCGCCGTCAGGTCATACCGCCAGAACAGGTGGCAGAGCACCGTGCGGGTGCCGTAGAGGGTCGTGCCCTGATCGGGGTCGAACAAAAAGATGAAGAAGTTGTTCAGCAGCAGGAACACCAGCATGAAGACCAGCATGAACCGCACTTCGCGGAATTTGATCCTGCTCAGCTTGAACGCCGCCAAGCTGACCGCCAGCAGCACCAGCAGCACATAGGTGTTGTAGGTGATCATGCTGGCAAAGGTAAACAGCAGGAAAAACGCCAGCTTGGTGGTGCCCGTCAGCTTATGGACGACACTTTCCCGCGGGAGATAATTCAGCACCGTTTTAGCGGCCATTTTCTCGCACCTCCCTGTCCTGCGCGATGAAGCGCTCCACAAATTCCTGCGCGGGCTCGATGCCGCAGCGGTTGGCCAGCGTATAAAGGCTGGTCTCCTTCAGCGCGGCCTGTTCGATGAGGGCCGGGTCGCACAGAACGCCTGCCGCGCTCCGGTCCGCGATCAGCTCACCATCGCAGAAGACGAGGGCACGCTGGGTGTATTCGAGCATCAGGTGCATATCGTGGGTGATCATGACCACCGTGACGCCCTGCGCGTTCAGGCCGCGCAAAAACTCCATGATGTCGGTATAGTGGCGGAAATCCTGCCCGGCGGTCGGCTCGTCCAGCAAAATCAGCTCCGGGTCCAGCGCCAGCACACTGGCGATGGTCACCCGCTTTTTCTGGCCGAAGCTCAGCGCCGACACCGGCCAGTTGCGGAAGGGATACAGACCGCAGATTTTCAGCGTCTGCTCGACCTTTTCCCGGATCTGCGCTTCCGTCAGGCCGGAGCGCCGCAAACCCAGCGCCACTTCGTCGTAGATCATGGTCTTGGAGATCATCTGGTTCGGGTTCTGCATCACGTAGCCGATGTGCTTGGCGCGGCTGCGGATGTTCTCCCCGGCCAGCGGGTTTCCGTTCAGGAAGATCTCACCCGCATCCGGCGTCTCGAAGCCGCAGATGAGCTTGGACAGCGTGGATTTGCCCGCGCCGTTCCGGCCCACGATGCTGACCATCTCGCCCTTGCCGATGGTGAAGCCGACATGCTTCAGGGTCGGCTGGCCCTTCTGGTAGCCAAAGCTCAGATCCCGCACTTCCAGCAGGGGGACCGGGGCCGCCGCCGGTTCCGGCTGCGGGTAGGCGGTGAACCACTGCTTCAGCGCCGCCGTATCGGCCTCGTTCAGCACAAGGCTGTCCACATGGGCAGGGCGCTTTTCCGGCGTGATGGCCACGCCCGCATACCGCAGCGCCGTGAGGTAGAGCGGCTCGCGGATACCGTTTTCGGCCAGCAGCGAAGTGGAAAGCAGTTCGTCCGGGCGCAAGTCGGCCAGAATCTTCCCCTCGTTGACGAGGACGATGCGATCCACGTTCCGCCAGAGCACATCTTCCAGCCGGTGCTCGATGATGAGCACGGTGGTGTCGGTCTTTTGCTGGATTTCGTCGATCAGCTCAATGGCCTGTTTGCCGGTAGCGGGGTCGAGGTTGGCCAGCGGCTCATCGAAGAGGAGGATCTTGACCTGATCTACCATGACGCCCGCAAGGCCGACCCGCTGCTTCTGCCCGCCGGAAAGCTCGTGGGGCGCATAGCCGAGGTGGTTCTCAATGCCCACCAGCTTGGCGGCGCGGCGGGTGACGGCGTGCATCTCGTCCTGCGGCATACAGCTGTTTTCCAGCGCAAAGGCGATATCCTCGCCCACCGTCAGGCCGATGAACTGGCCGTCCGGGTCCTGCAGGACGGTGCCCACATGGGCCGACAGCTCAAAGATGCTGCTGTGGGGGGCGTCCACGCCGTCCACGGTCAGGGTGCCGGTGCACTCGCCGGGGTTTGCGAAGGGGTTCAGCCCGTTGATGCAGCCCGCCAGCGTGCTTTTGCCGCTGCCGGAGGGGCCCGCAATGAGCACCCGCTCACCGGGGTAGATGTCCAGATCGATGCCGGTCAGCGTCGGGCGCTTCTGGGCGCGGTACTGGAACGAAAAATTCTGGAACGATATAATGGGTTCTCTGCGTTCTGCCATGGGTACGTTACCTCAGCTGTTCAAACAAAAAGCCCTTCCTCCGGGATGGCCGAAGGAAAGGCTGCGGGTTCCATCCAAAAATCACTCCTGATCGAGCGAGCCCTTCTTGGCGATGGTCTTGGTATAGGCCAGCACCAGCAGACCGCCCACCACCACTGCGGTGATGATGTTGGAGACAGCGGCGAACGCACCCTGCGCGAAGACCTTCTTGACCGGCTCGGCGTAGATCAGGATGTCCAGCACAGGGGCAACCACGACCCATGCCAGCAGGTGTGCCACGATGTTGGCGGCGGTGAAGGCTGCCATCTGCTTCTTGCCGAACTCGCCTTCCTGCAGGTCCAGCTTCTTGGCGAACAGGCCGACCACAACGCCTACGAAGGCCGATGCGATGACCCAGCTCCACCACGGACTGCCGCCCCAAGACAGATCGATCAGGGTGTGGCCGATGAAGCCGATCAGGCCGCCCGCCACGGGGCCGTACATGGCAGCCAGCAGGGCCAGAACGGCGTACTGCAGACTGATGTTGGTGTTGGGCACCGGGCTGGGAATCGCCACGAAGCGGCCCAGAACAAAGAACAATGCGGCGCCGATACCGACGGCGACCACCGTTTTGATGCTGCTGTTGTTGTTTTTCATTTTCTTTCGCTCCTCTTTCTTGTCCGCGCAATGCGGCGGGTTTTACAAGACACTGTAAGTATACGACGGGCCGCGAAGCCTTGTCAATGGACAAACGGCTTTTTTTGCAGAAAAAACGCGATTTTTAACGTTCCTCGCCGGAGCTTTCCTGCTCCGGCACCAGCTTGCAGACCAGCTTCACCATCACCGGCGTCAGCGGCAGCCAGACCAGCGTGCACGCCCCATTGAACAGGGTGTGGGCGTTGGCGATCTGCCGCGCAATGATCTCCAGCTCCGGCCCCTTGGGGGAAACAGCCTCCACGAGCTTTGTCATCCACGGCAGGGCCAGCAGACAGACCACGCTCCCCGACAAATTGAAGCAGCAGTGGGCAGCGGCGGTGCGCTTGGCATCCTGCGGCTGGCCGAGCGCCGCAAGGATGGCGGTGATGGTGGTGCCGATGTTGTCCCCCAGCAGGATGGGCAGGGCCCCCGCCAGCCCCAGCACGCTGTGGATGCCATCCGGCCCAGCCTGTTGGGCTGCCCGCTGGAGCACCGCGATGGTGGCCGAACTGCTCTGCACCACCAGCGTCATCCCTGTGCCCAGCGCAAGGCCCAGCAGCGGGGCCCGGCGCACCTCGGCCATCCACCGCAGAAACACCGGGCTGACCGCCAGCGGAGCCATGGCACCGGACATGACTTCGATGCCGTCGAACAGCAGCCCGAAGCCGAACACCGTCAGCCCCATCTGCCGGGTCGGCTCCCGCCGGGCCAGCGACCAGACCAGCACCCCGATGAACAGCAGGGGGAACACCCAGTCCTCCAGCCGGAAGGCCACCAGCTGCGCCGTCATGGTGGTGCCCACATTGGCCCCGAACACCACGGCCACCGCCTGTGGCAGCCCCATCAGCCCGGCGCTGACGAAGCCGATGACCATTACGGTGGTGGCCGAGCTGCTCTGTAAAATGCTGGTGACAGCCAGCCCCGCCAGCGCCCCGGTCAGGGGCGTGCGGGTGACCCGGCGCAGGAAGCCCCGCAGCCGCTCCCCCGCCGCTTGCTGCAAAGCCCGGCTCATGGTCGTCATGCCGTACAAAAACAGCGCCAGCCCACCGGCCAGCCCAAACAAACTGCGGACCCAATCTTCCATGTGCGATCCCCTTTCCCAGTCGGATAACACAAAAATACTCGCCTTCCAGCGGGAAAGCGAGTACATTTTGGGTCTGATTTACGGATCGGTGCGGACGCAGCGCAGCGCATACCGCGCCTGACCGCCGGTGGTGCAGGTGAAGAGGGTCAAGTCCCAGTCGTCGCCGGAGGACTTGACGGTCATCTTCTCGATCTGGGTCGGCTGCAGGATCTCCCCCGCGCTGACCTCGTAGTGCCACGTTTTGCCGTCCATGTCCACGAACAGCACCTCGGTGCCGACGGCCAAGTGCTTGATGGGGCTGAAATGGCGGGCGTAGTTGTGGCCCGCCACCACCAGATCGTCGGCGGCAAGGGAGCCGGCATACCGTCCCGGCGCGATCTTCAGGCCGGGATAGCTCCACTGCTTCATCACCGGCAGCGCCAGCCCGATGGACGGGATGGAGACATAGCCGATGTAATCGTAGCCGTCAATAAAGGTGACGGTCATACCGTCCGCTTCTTCCTCGGCGGGTTCTTCGGCGGTGGCCGACGCCGCTTCGCTCTCGCCGGGCAGGAGGGTCTTGGGCTGCTCAAGGGTCTCTTCCAACTGGTTCAGCACGGCATCCGCCGCCTTCTCGGCGCGGGCATTGTCCCACTGGTTGTAGCCGAAGAGGCCCGCAGCCCCCAGCAGCGCCAGCACGCCCAGCGCAATGAAGAGGGTGCCCAGCTTACTTTTCATCCTTGCGGGTCCCCTTCTTGAGCTTGATCCCCGCCGCCACCAGCACCACGCCGGTCACTGCCAGCACCGGGATCGGCCAATTCAACTGGCCGGTCTGGGGCAGACCGTGGGCGCCCATGACATGGCCGTTGGGGTTGTCCGGGCTGGGGGCTTCCGGGTTCAGGTAGATCTTCTCACCGTTGGCACCGAGGACCCAGCCGTCCGGGTTGTCCGGGCCGGGAGCCGCCGGGGTATTCGGGTTCTCCTCGTCCGGCTTGTCGGGGGTATCGGGGGTGTCCGGGGTGTCGGGCTTGTCGGGCGTGTCCGGCTTGTCGGGGGGTTCGGGGGTCTTCTTGGCCGCAGTGCCGACCTTGGGCAGAGCGTCCACATCGTAGACGTAGCTGCCGTTCTCCTGAATCGGAACCGACACAAGGAACGGGTTGATGACGTTGTAATTCTCCGCCGCCGTGGTCTGAACGACCAGATACAGGCCCACCTCAAGGTCGCCGAACTCGGCTGCGCCGAAGTCGCTGATCTCCACGGTAGTGGATTCGGCAGTGGCGGCGATCTTCTCGGCAAGCCGGCCCGCCAACTCCCCCTCCGACAGATCCCCCAGCTCCACGCCGCAGTCCTCGAAGCCGTTGGTGTACACGAAGCTCAGGTTGGCGTTGTCCTTTTTGACCTTGGCCACGCGGTACAGGGTCAGCGTGCCGCCGCCCACCGCCTCGGATGTTTCGCTGTCGTAGAGCGACACCTTGATGGAACCGGTGCGGCTCAGATCGACCACTTCGAGGGCAACGGCCGGAGCCGCGCACCACACCAACAGGGTCAGCGCCGCAAGCACAGCGGCCAGCCGTTTACGGATGCTCTTCATGATGGTTCTCCTCTCGCTGATTTTTGCGTTTGCGCAGATGCGGCACGGCCAGCATGACCACCAGCATCACCAGCAGCATGGGCACAGCCAGTGCCGGGGCCACGATAATGGGCTCGATGCGGAGCGCGTCCGCCGTTACGCGGATGTGTTTCTGGTTTTCCGCGTTCTCAATCCGCTTGCCGCGCACCAGAAGGCGGTGGGTGTTGATGCCGTAGGGGGTACAGGTCATCAGGGTGACGTAGTCCTTGCCCTCCACCGGCTGCAAAAGATCGGTCTCGGTGGGCAGGACGATGGAGATCTGATCGACCTCATAGGTCAGCACCCGGTCCAGCACCGTGATGGTGAAGGTGTCGCCCACTTCCAGCTCATCCAGATTGGTAAAGAGCTTGGCGCTGGGCAGCCCGCGGTGGGCCGAGATGACGGCGTGGGTGCCCGCGCCGCCCACCGGAAGGCTGCTGCCCTCCAGATGGCCCGCCGCCACCTGCAAAACGCCGTCGCTGGTGCCGTGGTAGACGGGCAGCTCCACGCCGATCTTGGAGATGGTGATGTACCCCATGATGCCGGTACCGGAGACGTCGAGGGTGTCGGTGTAGCCGCTCACCTCTTCGGGCCGGTAAAAGGCATCGGGCGTTTCGGCCAGCCGCCGGTTGTAGTCGTCGGCGGCGTCAAAATAGGCCTGATAGTCCACGTCCGACAGGTTTTCAACCTCTTCCGAGTAGCTCGCCACAGCGCGCGACTGGTTTTTCTGGTTGACATAGTCACTGACGGTCGGATATAACATCACGGATAGACCCACGAGAAAGATCAATATTAAAATGATGGTGCTGCGATTCTTTTTCATGGGCTACTCCCTAATGTTATAAGGATATGTTCGGGGCAGATGCCCTCTTATTTCGGGGGAGCGGCCGGCTCCCGGTTGGTTTTACTTGTTTTCCATCCGCTTCTTCGCGATGAGCAGCACGGCCGCTGCAACCATCAGCCCGCCGCCGATCAGATAGAAGATCGTGGTGCCGATGCCGCCGGTGCCGGGCAGGGTGGTGCCAGCGTTGTTCAGGACCTTAACCGTTGCGCCAGTGGCAGTCTCATACCCAGATTCATCTGCATCCCTATAGGTGATTGTTGCACTACCATTCGATGCAGTAATCACAACATCAATTGGATTCTTGAGCTTATTATAACCAGTAGGTGCTTCCGTTTCGATCAACTGGTAATTGCCAGCATCCAGACCCTCATAAATCAGATCATTCGTACCATCCGTCACAAGAACAGTTGCATTATTAAACTCTTTTTTCCAAGAAGTAACTTTGTTTCCTGTCATGACAGCGTATTCTTTTTCGCTCTCATTTCCACGAGAAAGCACAAACTTTGCGCCCGCTAGTGCCTTTTCTCTCGTGGTTTCTCCTGTTTTTTCAACCGTGTACTTATGAACATTTACTTTCCAAGCATAGGTCTTGGTCTCAGACGACGGAGTATTTTTATCCCCAAATTGCAGATGGCTCTCGTTCTTGTTGCCACTGCCACCAATCACAGCGGACGCATTGACCGTGCCAGAATATTCAACCGTCAAAGTATCACCAGCAACAAGCACAGAATCCTCAAACACAATTTCAAACGTGCAGCCATCGGTCTGGCCCGTGGTCTTAACGGTATATCCAGTCGTCAACTGCCCGCTCTTTGCACTGGTGATTTTGACATCATTATTGAAATCCAATCCGGTCATGGTATCGTGCAGAACATAGTTGCTCGTATTACCCGCCGTCACGTTAATGGTAACCTTGTAATTTACTTTATCGCCAATACCGGCATTGTTGCTTTTAACAGGATTGCCGTCTTCAACGATTACCTTATCGACAGAAGGCACTCCGTTCTTCTCTCTAATTTCGACAGTCCTATCCGTCGTATCCAAACTACACAGAGAACCAACCGAGGTGCTCACCAAATAATAGCCAAGCGGCAAATTGTCAAATTCAACGCTCTCACCAGAAGCCTTATTTGTCCCATCCGGCGTAACCGTACTACTATGGCTTGCAATATAAGCTTTTGCCTCTTCCGCAAACGCCGCTGCCGCCGTTTCGGTTTCCTCAGCTTTCCATTCAATGTAGCCGTTTTTATTCACGGTGAAGCTGGTGCTGGTAAAACCAGTCCACTTCTCACTCAGCTTATAAGAATATGCCTTACCAGTACTATCATTCTTGAAGCTCACCAAATCAAAAATACGGTAAATCGAATAAGTATCGCCTTTAATCGCATTCTGAACGGTAATCTTGCCATCATTGGACATGCTGGCATTACCCGTTGCCGCAAACGCTGGAACTGCCATCGCCAGCACGAGGGCCAGCGCGGCAAACAATGCCATGAATCTCTTCATGTGTTTCATTTTCATCGTCTCCTTGTAAAATAAGTCCTTTTTCAAGTTGTTTTTTCTTGCTTCCAAGCAATCCCAAAAAGCTGTGCTTCTTGTGGTGATCCGTGCTCCGCCCGCAGGGGCGGGAGGGTCACTCGCCCCTCCTTTCCTGCCTGCGTTTTCTGCGGTATCCACCCACCAGCGCGGCACCCATCAGCACCGCACCAGCGGTGGTGTACGGGGCCGTACCGGTGGAACCGGTCGCCGGGAGTTCGTAGCCGGGGGCATTCTTGCGGTTGGTCACAGTGATGGTGGCACCGGGCACAACCGCCTCATCCTCATTCACACTGTAACTTACTGTGTAACCATCGGGCACAGAAACTTCTTTAACCGTGTACTGCCCATCCGGTTCAAGATCAGTAAACATGCCTGTCCAGCCGTTACTTTCATTCAGTGGCAAGGTCTTGCCCCCTACTTCTTCAAGTTTGCCAGTTTTTACGTTCAGCTTGTAAAGTTGAACTATAATGCTATCCGCTGGCAGATTACCTTTCAACTCCATTCCGTCCGTATTAAGCCACTTCTTCACGACTTCCAGTGTGGTCTTGGTACTCTTCTGCGTATTGGTGACAATCACAGTATCACCGGGGGATGCGGGGCTTGTCACGCTGTGGCTGTAGGACACCTCAAAACCCTTCACCGCAGGCTCTTCAACAACATAATACTTTGCACTGGGTTTAAGGTTGGTAACCTTCCACTTCCAGTTGCTGCTATCATCCTTTGCCAGAATCTTAGTAGCGACCGGATCTGTGTTACCGCCCACTTCATACAGCTTCAGCGTAATGCTGGTGCCCTCCGGCAAATCTGTCAGCGTTGTCGTACCGCCTTCGGCAAGCCACTTCTTCTCGACAATCAGCCAATTCGTCTTTTTCATATTGGTGATCGTCACGCTGTCGCCACTGGTAAGACCTGTATGCCTTTCCGTACCTTTCGAATCGGTGTAGGACACATTGTAGCCATCCGGTTCTTTTTCCTCTTCCACGGCGTAGGTGTAGCCGTCTTCCAAGGGGTCATCACTCTTCGAGCTATCCGGGTAGATATACGTCCAGTCGTTATCCGACGAGAGGGTGATGCTCTTCGGCAACCACGCCGTGTCCACTTTGCCGTCTTTATAGCGAGTGATTTTAACCGTAATGGGCTCATGCGAACCATTCTCCTGCTTACCGTTTGCATCCTGCCACACCTTGCGGATGGTGATCTGCTTGGCGGTATTTTCAACGTGCATCAGTTCTGTCTTATTGGCTGCAACAAAACGGATATTCGCTTCCGCCACTTCAGCATTACTTACTGCCGCATACGCATCTTCCTTGGTTTGGTTTGCACTCAGCATCAGGAAATAGTGGGGCGTGCTGTCGCCGATGTAACCGTTGGGGGCCGCGGTCTCTTCGAGCTTGTAGAGCACGCCTCGGTTGACATTTACAATATTTTCTTTCACCTGATCCGTGTACCGGAACAGGATCTGGCCGTCTGCATCTGTCGTGTAGTTACCATCGGCCTTACTCCACTTGCTGCCGTCCCAATGGGTCAGTTTGAACGTTGCACCCGGCAAAGTGTTATAGAATTTGTCAGTTTCGACCTTGTACACCTTCAGTGTGTTGGTATTGTCCTGCGTTACACTGCCAGCAGCACCACTGTGCTTGTACACCAAATCCGAAGGTGTTTCGCTGTTTCCGAACATGTCAACTGTATTCTTGATCTGGTACTGCGCACCATATGCAACATTGTCGGGTACAATGAACTTGTAAGTATACTTTAAGGTATAGTGTGCACCATCCGGAACTTCGACCGTAATTTTATAGGTCTTATTCGTTCCGTCATCTACCACCTCGTCAGGCTTACACTTCATCCGTGTTGTTACATCGTTTCCACCATCATCATAAAGCTTAATGCTTTGCAAATCGATTTCCGCACTGATCTTCGAAGGAACCGTAAGGACGTCGTGCAGCACCAGACTCTTGCCCGCAGTGGACAGCAGCGTTTTCTTTTCCTTGTTGATTTCAACCGTGTAGGTTACTTCTTTGTTGCCTTCCACATAATCATTCTTCTTTTCCACATAGGAATTTTTGCGCGTCACGAATGCATCCGCTCTTGCTTTTTTATCGCTCTTGTCCCATGTGGCTTCGTTGGGATACTTTTTGGTCGGATTCTCACTGATGTCATCCCAGTAGTCATCCGTGACTTTGACTGAGAAGATAATCGCGATCTGATAGCTGCCCTCTTTCGGATTATGAAGAGTGTTAAGATCTTTCAGCTTGAAAACCAACGTCTGCCCTGCATCCGCAGTACCAGTAACGGTCGGCTTTTCAAGATACTGGGTATTCTGCGCGCCCTCATTGCTCCCGCCTGTGATAAATGGCATAAGTTTATCATTTTGGTTTCTTCCCTCCGTTTCTGCTGTAGACCAGCCCACATAGTATGTACCAGTGTATTCCAGTCCTGCTGGCAGGGTATCCTTAACCGTCGCTTCGTTATCATCCAAATTTTTGAGAAGAAGCTTATACCAAATCAGCGTATTCTCTCCAGTGTAGTCTATCTTTGCAGAATCCTTAAAGCCTGTCCATTCATTAGTAGAAACAAGCTTTCCTAAATTCGGCGTCTTCTTCGTCGGCTTTTCGTAATCCGATTTTGCATTCTTCTCATTATCACCCATCTTTATATAGTTATAGATTGAAAGTTTCTCACCCGATTTCAGACTATCCGCACTGTCCACATAGGTAGTATAGCCTTTTGCGTGTATCTGTACAACCGACAACGGTGTACTTGCGGTACGTCTACTCCAATCAACGGTAATTGTGAAAGACCTTACTTTATCAGTGTTCTCATCTGCTTCTTTCGTCGAATCTTTATCCGTGTAATAGTGAATCGTCACATCTGCACCGAGAGCTTTCATCGCTTCGATTCCATACACTCTTCTGTATGCACCATTTACCAACACATCGAAGAAGAGACCTTTTTCATTATTCTTGGAGCCAACCGCAGTAAGTTCTTCCTCAAGCTTGCTCTTGTCTGCATAGTGATCCATCATCTGATTATTTTTGTTTGTCGGACTCTCAAAATAATCTCTTATGGTGAATTGTTTCGCCGTGTCTGCGCTTGCATCCGAGCGAATAACAAGCTCCCACACTGTCTTTAGGCGGTTGTTGTCTGCTTCAAGTTCCGTACCGCCCAACGGCACTTTCAAGAGGAGCGCTTCACGCTTTGAAACATTTGCCGACCCATCACCATGATAATGTTCACCGCCCTTATCAATATCGACCTCGTTTAAAACCGGAACAGAGCTTGCGCTGTTATTGAGTGCATCGAATGGCACGGTCGTACAATAAGTAAACGTGTACTTAGTGCTTGTCGAATTTGCCGGGAAAGTATATTCAAAGCTTCTCTTATCATCAGAAACTTTAGCTGTTCCGCCCTTCTTCGCCACGCCATCTACTATTTTATCAACCTCATTATTGTTACCATCTTTAATTTGAATGATATTTCCCTTAACATCATTCTGATCCAGAATTATAACGCCTTCCGTCTGAACAGTATCTGTAACTTTGAAACCATTCAAATCGCGGCCACTCGGATTGTCCACTGTAATCGTCCACAGAACGCGGCCGGTCATCACCGTATCCGAATTATTACCGCCATACACGCCTTCTTTTTTCACCGACAGCTCCGGACTCATGATTTGTTTCCATGTTCCAGCTGGATTCGTCGTGTTATTGCCATACGACGCTGTTGCGCTATTTGTTACATTGCCGCCTTCCTTCGGCAGCGTATTTGCATTCGTGATTTCATAACGGTAGGTCAGCATATAATTCTCATCCGCCTGAAGTGCATCAAGTCCTTTGATTGTGAAGCTGCTTGTTCCATCCGATTTGGACTTAATTTCAGGATATCCTGTCGGGATTTCCGCGGCCATGCCATTTTTCGTTAATTTGAACGATGCTTGAACAAATTGGCCCGTCACATTCCAGAGATTTGTAATGTTATCGTTGATGGTAACGGTTTCTCCCGCGGTGCCATTGTTCGAGCTCACCGTAATGGTATACTCAAAATAGGTTCTGCCCTTCTCAACGATGATTTTGGAATCCACATCCTTGTGTATGCTGATATCGCTCTTTTTCTTCAAAGTGAACGAATTGCCGTGACCGGGGAAAGTGATCGTACCGCTGGTGCTATCGTCCTTAGCGAACGCTTGACCCCATACCTTAAATGTACCCTTAAAATAATCCTTGTAGTCAAAACCAGTTACATCATCGCTAAAGGTAATAACCACCAAACCATCTGTGTTCACATCCATGCGGCCGATCTTTTTACCATGATCATCCGTAATATCTTTGTTGCTCAAGGGTTCAGCCAACTTATACGGCAGGTTGTAGTATGCCTTGTTGCGATTCTGCCCTTTTTCAAACGTTCCGGCCTGAGCCTCAAAGCCTACTACAACTTGAACATTGTCGCCTTCCTCGATGGTTTCACCCGAACCAGCATTTATATATTCATCACCAACAAGCTTTTGGAACGTGAAGGTCAGGCCCAATTTTTCCTGATTTACCTCATTGTTCAGGTCGAGTGCACCAGTTGTATTAAAAATATCATCGCTCGCATCCACCGCCGTCGCATCCGTTTCGTCTGCCGGCTGCACTGCGATCTCATCGTCATCGCTGCCGTCGCGGTCGTCGGCCTCGCCCACGTAGTCGCCGTAAGCCTGATCCACGAGGATGGTGCTGGTGACATCGGTGAAGGGAACGGTCACTTCCGCGACAGCGCCCTCGACGGCACCAGAAATAACGGTCAGCGAATCGTCGCCTACCGTCTCCACGATGCCGATGGTCTCGTCGTCGGCAGTTCCGTTTTTATTATAGGTGACCACATCGCCGGGGATGGCTTCGTAAGCCGCATCTTCGCCCTCGGTGAGGTAGGCAAAGCCCATGGCATCCATATCGGCGCGCAGCGCCTCCAAGCCCAAGCGCTGCGGGATCTCCGTCTTAGGGATGCCCGCATAATGCTGGCAGAACGCGATGAACGCGACGTCCCAATCGGCGTAGGGGTTCCCGTAGAACGCACCGTAGCGGGTGTAATGGTGGACGTCGATGATATCGCCCAGTGCCTCGTCGGTCTGGAAGTTCTTTTCGCTTTCTTTGTAGCCAAGCTGCTCCTTTGCCACGGCCAGCAGGGCCTCGTTCCAGTTATCGCTCAGGCCGACGCTGTATTTTTGCCAGTCGTCGTCGGTCTCCACGTCGGCGCTATAGTCCGCAAGGCACTCCAGCGTGTGCGTGTGTTCGGGGATGGTGCAGGTCAGCACCTTCTCATAGCACGCCTCGGTGTGGTGATGGAGCACCGGCTCGGAAACGGCCTCGCTGCTGCTGTCGTCCGCCACAGACGTGGCGGTGTTGGTATCTTCCAGCGCCGCAATGCCGTCATCGTCTGCCGCCGTACCGTCCGAGAGCACTTGGCCCTCTTCGTAGCCGCAGACCAGCTTTTCCTCGGTCTCCGTCTCGGTGGTGAAGCAGTCGTCCGTGTGGGTGTGCTCCTCATAGCCGCAGAGGAAATCACCTGTATCGGGATCGACCGGGCAGGTATCATCGTGGGTATGTTCTTCTTGGCCGCAGGTCAGTTCCTTGTGCTCAACAAGCACGGTCTCGTAGCAGTCGGCCGTGTGGTGGTGCACCTCCGGTTCGATCTCTTCCGGCTCCGGCTCTTCCGGCTCGGCTTCCGGCTCTTCCGTGGTCGGCTCCGAGTCCACGGAAAAGGCGGAGTCCGGCTCTTCCGGCTGTCCTTCCTCGTAACCGCAGACCAGCTCCTCGGTATAACAGTCGTCGGTGTGGACGTGCTCCTCCATGCCGCAGCTATATTCGTTGTCGGTGGTCAGCGCCGTGCCCACCTGATGCAGCCGCCAGCTGACCGAGAGTGATGTCAGCATCGCAAGCACCAGCAGCATCGCCGTATAGCGCCGCGCTCTCACGCGCTGCGCCCGTAGCTTCTGCATGATCTCATTGAACTGATTCCCCATCATGGCACCTCCTTAGTGCACCCATGAAAAACGTGACAAGGGCCATACCCTCAAGAACACCTTGCCGACGATCTGGCTTTTGTCCACGCAGCCGATGACGGTGCTTCGGCTGTCGATGGAAGTTGAACGATGGTCGCCCATCACGAAATAGCGATTTTCCGGCACCTGATACGGGAACTTGAGGTCGCACTCGCCCAGCGCGAGTTCATCGACGTAAGGTTCCTCCAGAGCCTCCCCGTTCACCGTAACAACGCCGCTTCGGTCGATGGAGATCACATCCCCCGGCCCGCCGATGATCCGCTTGAGCAGAAGTTTATTCTGCCAATAAAAACCGCACAGATCGCCGGTTTTCATATCATCGGTCTTGAGCAGCAGCAGGACATCCCCGCTCTGCAAGGTCGGGTTCATGCTGTCGCCTGACACCTGCAGCACCGGCAGGAGGATGGTCGCCAGCAGCACCGCCGCCGCAGCCACCACCACCAGCGCGTAGACCGTGCTTTTCAGCACCCGCACGTAGCGGTCCCGGTATTCCAGACGCTGCCGTTCCTTGTCCACTTCCTCCATGGAGGGGATCGTGGCCAGTTTCACGTGTCGTCCCTTCATTCTGCGTCCGCACCTCCGTTATCCGCAGACTGCGGTGGTTCACTGGGCAGGGGCGGATTCATTGCCTTCACCGATTCCAGATACGCATCGGCAGCGGCCTGAGCCGCTTCGAACACCTGATGCAGCGCCAGCGACGCTTCCGCGATGGAACCGGCATGTTCCAGCCGCAGGGTGCGGTCGTCCAGCTGCTTCTGGAGCGCCGCGTTCTGCTGTTCCAGCTCTTCTTCGTGCTGCTTGAGCGCGTAGATGATCTCGATCAATTCGGTGCGGCTCATCCGCCGCAGTTCACGTTCCGCCATGTAGTTTATCTCCCTAACGGATGATTGTCATAATTACCCAATTACTACGTTTGATTATAGCATCGCTCTTCTATTTTCGCAACCGGTTTCGTGAAATATATCATTGATTTCCGGCGTCTGAAAGCCCGATTTTCGCCGCTTTCGGCGCAAAAAAGCGCATCCGCTTTTTTGCGGATGCGCTTTTCAGCCATTTCAGGAAATTTCGTTTAGTTTTTGCCGGTCAGCTTGAAGTTGTTCAGAGCCTCAATGGTGGTGACGATGACCCTGACGTTGTTGACGATGGAGCTGCCAGCGGAGAAGACGCGGGCGACGTAGTTGAACAGGGCACCGACATTCATGAAGATCAGCCAGCCCTGCGTGTCGGTGATGGAGCCGCCGTTCAGGTAGACCATCTCGTTCTCGTCGATCGCAGCGTAAGCGGCGGGCAGTTTGATCTCATTGTTCATCATAATAAGGAATCCTCGCTTTCAAAATTTTAAGATAACTTCAGGCAAAAGCTGACCGTTTCAGCCGTGCAGCGCTACCAGCGTGAACACAAGAATGGTCGTGCCAACGATCAGGACTTCTCCCATATGTTCTTCGATCTTAAAGGTCTTGGTGGGTTTCGTCTCCTCTGGCTGTGCAGCCGCGGCGGAAGAAGAACTGCCGTCCGCGACCGTCCAGTGAGCGTAGAGCGTCTGACCTTCCTCTTTGAAGTTGTACTTGCTCGCCTTGATCGCGGTGCCGCCCACGATATCCTCATACCACCCATCAAAGGTGTAGCCTTCCATGGTAGGCGTCGGCAGACTGGACGCGCGGTAAACGTCGCCGTACTTGTAAACGTACACCTGCGTCGGCACACCGATACCGCCCTGCGGCTCCAGATAGATGGTGTGATATTTTTCTGCAGCAAACGCCAGCGGGGTCATGCAGCAGAACACTGCCAGCGTTACGACCCCCAGCATCAGCCTCTTCAGAAATTTCTTCATGTTGCGGCCTCACTTTCCAAACGTTCCGTGAACGCCATACCCTTCCCGGATATGACGTCTCTATATAGGTTATACGATAAACGGCCTGTTTTGTCAATTGCTTCCTGTGAAATTTCGCAATTGTTTTGTCGTTTGTGGAAAAAGGGTCCGGTTTCAGGATTCGGTCTCGAAAAATTCCTTGACCAGTTTGACCACCGTGCCGGAAAGCAGCAGCAGCGCGATGAGGTTCGGGATGCTCATCAGGCCGTTGAAGGTATCGGCGATGTTCCACAGCAAGTCGAGTTCCACCGTCGCGCCCAGAATGGCCACGAAAGAGTAGACCACGAGGAAGGGCCGCACGACCTTATCCGTCTTGCAGAGGAACTCGATGCAGCGGGAGCCGTACAGGCCCCAGCCGATGATGGTGGAGAATGCGAAGCAGCACAGCGCCACCGCCGTAAAGATGGACGACCAGCCGCCGTAGGTGGAGGTGAATCCGGCGATGGTCAGCTCGGCACCGGCGGCAGAGCCGTAGTTCACCGGCACCCCGCTGCACAGGATGACCAGCGCGGTCAGGGTGCAGATGACGATGGTGTCGGCAAAGACTTCGAAGATACCGAACATCCCCTGCTTGACCGGCTTGCGGGTGTCGGCACAGGCGTGGGCGATGGAGCCGGTGCCCAGACCGGCCTCATTGGAGAAGATGCCGCGGGAAACGCCCTTCTGCATACTGAGGAAAACGCTGCCGATGGCACCGCCCGTGAAGGCCCGTGGGTCAAACGCGCCGCCCACGATGGAGGCCAGCACCGCCGGGAAGCGTCGGATGTTCAGGATGACAACGCCCAGCGCCAGCACCACATAGAACAGTGCCATAAAGGGCACCAGCTTTTCGGTGACACTGCCGATCCGCTTGATGCCGCCCAGCAGCACCATGGCTACCAGCATGGCCACCAGCACGCCCGCCACAAGGTTGACGGTGGAGAGCATACTCTTGCTGAAGTCGCCGTAGGCGGTCAGGGCCGAGTCGATGGCTGTGACGATGGTGTTCACCTGCGTGGCGTTGCCGGTGCCGAAGACGGTCAGCACACCGAACAGCGAATAGAACGCCGCCAGCCAATGCCAGTTTTTGCTCAGGCCATTTTTAATGTAGTACATCGGGCCGCCGACCCACTCGCCGGTGGCGCTGCGCTCCCGGAAACGGACGGCCAGCGTCACTTCCGAAAACTTGGTGCACATGCCCAGCAGCGCCGAGCACCACATCCAGAACACCGCACCCGGCCCGCCGATGGCGATGGCACCCGCCACGCCCGCGATGTTGCCGGTGCCCACCGTCGCCGCCAGCGCCGTGCAGACCGCCTGAAACGGCGTCATGGCGCCGTCAGTCGCGTCCTTCTTGCGAAACATGCGTCCGATCGTTGTTTTGATGGCATAGGGGAACTTGCGGATCTGCAAAAAGCGGGTCCGCACACTGAGCAGCAGCCCCACGCCGATGATGCTGATCATGGCTGGGATGCCCCAGATAAAATGGTTGACCGCATCGTTCACGGCCGTAATGGTTTCGATCATGGTTCTTTCCACACCTCTGAAAAATCAACTTCCGCCGCCGGGTGTTTCCCAGCAAACATAGTTGTTATTTTATCGCATCTTTGCAGTTCTGTCAATTTTTCAAGGCGCAGAAGAGATTTTTTCATCTTTTCCGATTCAAACGTCACAAATCAGTGAAACTGTGGTATCCCCGCAGGGTTTTCGGTCAAATTCCGCCTGCCATGTGACCGTTTCCGGCCGCACCGGAGCAAAATAGCAGGCGGAGGTTGCCGCAGCGGTTCCCTCCGTTTTTTCGGCACTTCCGCGCACCGTGCAGAACACGGCAGTCGGCCCATCGGCCCCGCCGATGACCGCAATGGCCGCATCCCCTTCCATCTGCGGTTCCAGCCTGTATTTCCGGGCAAGTGCCGCCTGTTCCGGCGGCAGCTTCCGTGGTTTGCGGCGCGGATGGTCTCCCTCGGCGCAGTCGGTCAGGTAGAAGTGTTCCGCTTTCGGCGTCAGACGGTACGTCATCATGCAAAAACAATTTGGACGTTCCCAGCCGTCGCAATCCGGGAGCTCCAGCGTTTCCGACCGGACATCCAGCACCGTCAATTGATAGGCGGCATTCTCGTTTCCCGGTTCGTGGATCGTCACCGACTCCCCCGCAGCCGGTGTCGGGAACTGTTCGGCCAGATGCTGCTCCAGTTCCGCTTCCAATTCCAGTTCCAGCGTTCGGAATCGTTTGGGACGGCTCTTCCGGCTCTTTGTTGACCACGGGTAGCTGTTCCGCCAGAACCGCCAGACCTTCGTTTCGTCCAGCCCATAATAGTGCACCAGCGCCGCTGCCTCATCGCTTCCAGCGTCAGTTCCCGGAAGATACCCCATTCCGCAGCCATCGCTGGGGTGCAGACGCACCCCGTTCAGCCTCAGAGAGGCACAAAATCCAATATCCAGCGGATTCTCCTGCTCCATCTGGCGTTCTTCCGCTCTGGTCAACGTGCGGGTGCATTCGCCGTTTTCGGTCAGGCCCCATTTTTCCATATAGGCCCGCAGTTCTCCCTGCGGCACCTCTATCGCAAAGTCCACGACCAATCCCTGCCGGCACCGGTAGAGGGCCGGGATCAGCCACCGGTAGCCATTCCATTCAAATTCCCTGTCCAGATGCAGTTCCTCGCCTTGGTCGGTCCCCTTCTGCGTCCCCCAGTAATTTTTTCCAAAACAGACCTTCCAGCATCGGTGTTGGTGTTTCATGGCCCTTGTCCCCTTCCGTTTTTCTTCATTCTAGCACGGTTTTCTCCGCCCCACAATCTTCCCAGTAAATTTTTTGCCGAATCCTTGCCGCCCGCATCTACACATCCGCTGCGATTTGTGCTATGATAGGGCTGAAAAATCGGTTTGGCACTGCCAACCACAAGAAGGTGTCGTTCATGTCTGATCTGCTTGAAACGCTGCGGCAGGAAGGCGTCGATCCCGCGCTGCTTTCCGCCGTGGAGGAATACCGTACCGCGCACCCGCTGGCTGAGGGGCTGCGCCCCCGCATCCCGGCGTCCGCCTTTACTTATTACGGAAACGAGGTCTGGGAACAGGCGCTGGCCGCCCTGCTCTGCGGCGAGAACCTGCTGCTGGCGGGCGGCAAGGCCACCGGCAAGAATGTGCTGGCTGAGAACCTCGCCGCCGCCTTCGGCCGCCCGGCGTGGGATATCTCGTTCCATGTGAACATGGATGCGGCCTCCCTCATCGGCATGGATACCTTTGAGGGCGGAGCCGTCAAGTTCCGGCCCGGCCCGGTCTACCGCTGCGCCCAGTGCGGCGGCTTCGGCGTACTGGACGAGATCAACATGGCCAAAAACGAGGCGCTGGCCGTCCTCCACGCCGTGCTGGACTTCCGCCGCGCCATTGATGTGCCCGGCTACGAGCGCATCCCGCTGGCCGAGGAGACCCGTTTCATCGCCACGATGAACTACGGCTATGCGGGCACCCGCGAGCTGAACGAGGCGCTGACCTCCCGCTTCGTGGTCATCCAGATGCCCACCATCACGCAGGACAACCTCGAAAAGCTGCTGCGGGCCCAGTTCCCGGACCTTGCGGCAAAATATGTCCATCAGTTTGCCCTCCTCTTCCTCGACTTGCAGAAGAAGTGCGACAGCGCCGAGATCTCTACCAAGGCGCTGGACCTGCGCGGGATGCTGGACGCCCTGCGGCTCATCCGCCGGGGCGTAGCCGCCGGGGCTGCGCTGGATATGGGCATCACCAACAAAGCCTTTGATTCCTACGAGCAGGGGCTCATCCGGGACGTCATCGCCGCCCGCATCCCGGCGCAGCTCACTGCCGAAAAGCTCTTCGGCTGATGGAAGCCCAGAGCTATACCGCCGAACAGCGGCGCGCAGCCAATCAGGTCTGGGCGGCAGCCGGAGCCTATGGATTTGAGCCGCTGTTCCTCGCGCACAACACTGACGGCACCATCGATTTTTACATGAACTGCATCGTGGGGCTGGTGCACAAATATTACGGCGACGACCTCGTCCGCAGCCTGTTCGACTGCTGGGACGGCGACATCCGCCAAAGCCAGCTGGACGACCTGACGTGGCTCTACCTCGAAAGCGCGGCCTACGCGCTGGAGCTGCCCCGCCGCCCGGTGCTGGCCGAGCTGCGCCGCACCCACGCCGACTATTTTTTCGGCATCCAGTACAAGCTCTCCCGGCAGGAGTGGATGGCGAAAAACCAGCTCGTCTACACCATGCAGGCCCACCGCTGGCGCACCGTACAGGGCCGCCGCCCGCCGGTGATGACGCCCTACGAAGCCGACCTTGCCAAGGCCCTTGCGCCGGACACACCGCCCGCACCCGCCGCGTTAAAGGACGCACTGCTGTCTGTTTTTGCAAAAGCAAGCCTCTTTGACGGCACCGTGCGGCAGAAACCCGCCCTCCACCTGCATCTGGAAGGGCTGCTGGCCTCCCTTGCCACCAAGACCCTGCCTACCCAGATGATCAAGACCGACCGCGTGACGGTGGAGCACTCCAACTCGGTGGATGCGGCCAGCACCGGCGGGCTGACCGTGGACAAGCGGCTGGCCCACATCACCCTGAAGCAGAACGCTGCCGAGGACCGCGCTTACATCGAAAGCTGCTTCGGGCGGTCGCTCTACCCGCCGGAGCGGTTGCGCAAGGCCGAGCAGGAGCTCTGCACCGGGAACCATCTGGGGTGCCGCCTCTGGTTTGCGGCGGGCGTGCCCAGCCCGGAACAAGCCCCCAACCCGGAGGCGAAGCACCTCGCCGAACAGGCCCAGCTCCAAGCCGACCGGAACCGCGCCTACTACGCCAAGAACCGGGAGCTCCACCGCAGCGTCGTGCTGCGGCTGACCGAGCAGATCCGGAACTGCATCCTCGTCCACCAGCAGCCCAACGCGCGGGTGGCCCGCAGCGGCAATCTGGACCCGGAGCGGGTCTGGCGTGCGCCCCTGCTGGACGATGCCCGCGTCTTCCGCTGTGCCGAGGAAGAGAACCAGCCCTCCTTCACGGTGGACCTGCTGCTGGACGCTTCCGCTTCCCGGCTGCACTGTCAGGAGGTCATCGCGGCGCAGGGTTCCATCCTCGCCGAAAGTCTTGCCGTCTGCGGCATCCCGGTGCGGGTGAGCTGCTTTTCCAGTCTGCGCGGGTACACCGTGTTGCGGGTATTGAAGGGCTTCCAAGACAAAAACTTGCAGAACATCAATCAATATTTCGCTTCCGGCTGGAATCGCGACGGGCTGGCTCTGCGGGCGGCGGGCGACCTTGTGGATTTCGCCCCCGGCCCTGCGCCGCGCCATCTGCTCATTTTGCTGACGGATGCTTCCCCCAACGACAGCCGCCGGGTGCCGCCCTCCTCTGAAAACCCGCTGGGCCACGATTACGGCGGGGCTTTCGGCGTGGACGATGCCGCCGCCGAGGTGCGTGATCTGCGCCGCAAGGGGCTGCGGGTCTCCGCCGTCTTCATGGGGGAGGACAGCTCCGGCCGCGACGCCGAACGCATCTACGGCAAAAACCTCGCCCGCATCCGCGGCATGGACCAACTGGCCCGCGCCGCCGGCCGACTCATCCAGAACGAGATCCGGGAGCTGGGCGATTGAACCGTTTCCTGAACCGGGACTGCGCAAAAACGCAGCCCCGGTTTTATTTTTACAACCATATCGCTTGTATCGTCGGGAATGTCGAAAAAATATTTTCGATTTCGTCAAACTTATAGTTGTATTTTGAGACAACTTATGCTATAATGTCCTCAGAAAACAACGAATTATTGGTTGTACAAGGAAGGAGACCCGCTATGGACGCCAATCGTTACTTTGAGGAAATGCACCATGCCATGTCTGCGCAAAAAAGCGATTACTCGTTGATTTTGAGCGTAAAAGTGCAGGATCTTGGCGGGGCGGACGCCTATCTGGAGCTGCGCCGCAGCGCCTCCGGCCACGCGCGGGTCTTCTACTCTACCATGGGTCGTCAGAACTTCAACTTTCAGTTGTTCCGCAAGGGCTGGCAGCTCTGCCACAACGCTTCCGGCGAATTGACGGGCCGGTTCCCCACCAAGGCGGAGGCACTGCTGGACACGGCAGACTTTTCTGCCTGTATCCGGGACGACGCTTTTGACGCGGCCCGCACTGACTTCATCGTGGCCCAGCTCCGCCGCCTTTCGGACGCCTCCTGCCCGGCGCTGCCGCAGTCGGCCCGTGAGGGGGCCATGATCACGGTAGACAGCTTCGTGGGCCGGGGCGGCCACTGGTGCTATTGGAGCACCCAAGCGGCGGACTGCCTTCCCATTGCGGCCATCCTCTGCTGGCTGGGCGATTTTCTGGCCGGAGCGGAACGCCGCACCCTGCAGAGCTGCCCACAGGCCATGGAGCTGGCCGCTCAGTGGCAGGCGCAGCTCTGCTCCCCCTTTGCCCGCCCGGCGGACGCTGTTCCCCGTCCCATTTCGCGCCCTGCCCCGCGCCGTGCTGCTCCTTCCGCCCAAAACCCGCACTGGCAGAGCATTCTGGCTGTGCTGGCGACCGTATAACAGAATGAAAAAAGAGGCTGCCACATTACTCCCTTATTCACGGTTTCGCCGCGTCAGCGATGCCGGAAGGAGTTTTGCAACAGCCTCTTTGTTTAATATTCGATTCCCTGCCGCGCGGCGATCCCCTTCTGGTAGGGGTGGCGGTGGCACTTCATCTCGGTGCTGTAGTCGGCGGCGTCCAGCATCCACTGCGGTGCCGCGTGGGCGGTGAGGACGCATTCCTGCGCGGTCGGGCGGCGGAGCACCGCCTCCTGCAGCAGATCTTTGTCTACCATGTCCAACTCCCACGCGGAGCCCGCTTCGTCCAGAATCAGCAGGTCGGCGGTCTGGGCCATGGCGGCGCGCAGGTTCTCGTTCTGCAATTGGCGGGTGGCAGCCTTTTCGGCGTCATTCATCTGGAACACGAACTTCTGCCCGGCCTTGCCGCGGTAAATTTTCGCGCCCAGCTGCTCCAGCAGCGGGACCTCGCCGCTTTTGCCGCCCTTCAAAAACTGCACGATGACGACGGTTTTCCCGCTGCCCAGCGCACGCAGGGCAAGACCCATGGCGGCGGTGGTCTTCCCTTTTCCGTCGCCCCAATAAAGATGCAGCAGCCCTTGTTCCATCAGGCATTTTCCTCCGCATACTGGACCGTTTTCACGACGTACAGGACCCGCTGCGTCTTCCAGTCACAGGCATCCAGCACATAGCCCCCCGCGTTGGGGCCGCACCACTCATGGAAGGTCTTGTGCGGCACGGCGAAGCGCTCCATGGCCGCCATCTGGGTGCCGCCGTGGGCCACGATGACAAGCTGTTCCTCGCCGTTTTCCAGCGCTTCATCGACCAGTTCCGCAAATGTTGTGCAGACGCGGCGGCAAAAATCGCTCTTACGCTCGCCGTCCGGGTGGGCGCTTGTTTCGTTTTCGGCCACCCACGCCAGATACTCCGGGTCCTGCTCCACATGGACGAATTTCTGCCCCTCGAAGCGGCCGAAGTTCATCTCCTTCAGCCCCTCCACCGGCACGAGCTTCGCTTCCGGGAAGAGGATCTTCGCCGTCTGGGAAGTGCGCTGCAGCGGGGTCACATAGACGATTTCCGGGGAAAAATCGGCCCGCCGCAGCTTCGCGGCGCTCTCCGCCGAAAGCGGGATGTCCCGCTGGCCCTGATAGCGTTTCTGGACGTTGTATTCGGTTCTGCCATGACGCAGCAGATAGATCAGCATGGTGCGTTCTCCTTTTTTCGCGTTTTTCCGCACCATTATAGCCTATTTGCGCTAAAATCGCAAGGCTGCATAGAGTGGCGATGCGGCCATGCATGAAGATTTTCCGCAAAAAAGCACCCGCCGCAGGATACGGCAGATGCTCCGAAAAATCAAATGCTTACTCGTACAGCGGGAAAGCCTTGGTCAGCGCCAGCACGCGGGCGGCGATGTCGTCGCGCTTCTCGTCGTAGTGCCAGATGCAGTCGGCGATGCAGTCCGCGATGATCTTCATCTCGGCGGGGCCCATGCCGCGGGTGGTCACCGCCGGGGTGCCCAGACGGACGCCGGAGGTCACGAAGGGGCTGCGGGTCTCGCCGGGGACGGTGTTCTTGTTGGCGGTGATGTGCACGCTGTCGAGGCGGGCTTCCAGTTCCTTGCCGGTGCACTCCTCGTCCCGCAGGTCGATGAGCATCAGGTGGTTGTCCGTGCCGCCGGACACCAGCTTGACGCCGCGGGCCTGAAGCTCAGCGGCCATGGCCTGTGCATTCTCGACGATCTTGCGTGCATATTCCTTGAACTCCGGCTTCAGTGCCTCGCCGAAGCAGACGGCCTTTGCCGCGATGACGTGCTCCAGCGGGCCGCCCTGCGTGCCGGGGAAGACGGCGGAGTTGATCCGCTTGGCCAGCACGGCATTGTTAGTCAGGATCAGGCCGCCGCGGGGGCCGCGCAGGGTCTTGTGGGTGGTGGTGGTCACCACATCGGCGTAGGGCACCGGGCTCTGGTGATACCCGCCCGCCACGAGGCCCGCGATGTGGGCCATATCCACCATCAGGTAGGCTCCATAGCCGTGGGCGATCTCAGCGATCTTCTCAAAGTCGATGGCGCGGGGATAAGCCGATGCACCGGCCACGATGAGCTTGGGGCGCACCTTCTTGACCTGCTTTTCCAGCTCCGCATAGTCGATGACGCCGTCTGCATTGACGCCGTAGGAAACGAAGTGGTAGTTTTTGCCGGACATGTTCACCGGCGAGCCGTGGGTCAGGTGGCCGCCCTGCGACAGGTCCATCCCCATAACGGTATCGCCCAGATCCAGCAGGGCGAAGTAAACGGCGAGGTTTGCCTGTGCGCCGGAGTGCGGCTGAACGTTGGCGTACTTCGCGCCAAACAGCTTGCATGCACGCTGGATCGCAATATTTTCCACCTCATCCACATAGGCACAGCCGCCGTAATAGCGCTTGCCCGGCAGACCCTCGGCGTACTTGTTGGTCAGCACACTGCCCATGGCGGCCATGACGGCGGGCGAGACAATGTTCTCGCTGGCGATCAGCTCAATGTTCTCCCGCTGGCGGGTCAGCTCCCGGTTCATGGCGGCGGCCAGCTCCGGGTCCGCTTCCTTGACCAGACCGATGGTGTCCATCATGTTTTCGTACATAGTTTACTACCCCTCTCTTGACATTCTATCGCGGCAGCGGCGGCTCCTCAGGGAGCCGGGCTCCTACTTGTTACTATACCAAATCGGCCCAAAACCTGCAACCGCATTTTCGCCGAAACCCTTGCATTTTTCCACCGCAGCGTTTATTATATTTGTATATTTTTGCCGGATGGTTTTGTACAACTTTTCGCCGTCCGCCATGGGGAGGGAAAAGCCGATGGACACCGCCGCAGAAAAGTCGGCGCAGCGCAAGGCGGGCATCGCCGCGCGGCGGGCACTTTCCGAAGCCGACCGTGCGGCGGCCAATGCCGCGCTCTGCCGCCGCATCGCACAGCTTCGCTGTTTTCGCGAGGCACAGACCCTCCTCGCCTACGCCGCCTTCGGGGGCGAAGCGGACCTTTCGGCCCTGCTGGCCGAAGCCGAACGGCTGGGCAAAACGGTGGCCTACCCCGTCTGCGGGGAGGGCTTCACCCTGACCGCCGCCGTGCCGGAGCCGGGCGGCTGGGAGACAGGGGCCTACGGCATCCGCACCCCCATCCTTACAAAATCGCGGCTGCTGGCGCCGGAGGAACTCGACCTCGTGCTCGTGCCCTGCACCGCATTCGACGCCGCGTGCCGCCGCGTCGGGATGGGGAAAGGCTACTATGACCGCTACCTGCCCCGCTGCCAAAATGCCGTGACGCTGGGCGTTGCCTTTGAGGTGCAGCGGGTGGAGCGGGCGGCAGCAGACCCCCACGACCGGCAATTGGACAGCTATGCGACAGAGGAGAAAATTTATCGTGGAACTGACAAATTTGAGCTGTAAAACCTTTTTGGCTGAGCTTGCCGGGAACGCCCCCGCACCGGGCGGCGGCGGCGCGGCGGCACTGGTGGGCGCAGCGGGGGCGGCGCTGGGGAATATGGTCGGCAGCCTGACCGTGGGCAAGAAGAAATATGCCGCCGTAGAAGCCGACATCCTTGCGCTGAACGAGCGCTCCACCGCCCTGCGCAAGCGGCTGGAGGGGCTGGTACAGGCCGACGCCGAGGCGTTCCTGCCGCTGGCTGCCGCCTACAAGCTGCCCAAAGAGACGCCGGAGCAGCAAGCCCACAAGGCTGCGGTGCTGGAAGAGGCCCTCAACAGGGCCTGTGCGGTGCCGCTGGAGATCATGGCCGCATGCTGCGAGGGGATCACCCTTGCAGAGGAATATGGGGCCAAGGGCAGCGTGCTGGCCCTCTCCGACGCCGGGTGCGCCGCGCTGTTCTGCAAAGCCGCGCTCCAAGCGGCGGGGCTGAACGTTATGGTCAACACCCGCCTGATGGCCGACAAAGCCCGCGCCGCCGCGCTGAACGCCGAGGCCGCCGCGCTGCTGGCCGATTTTGTCCCCAAGGCCGACCGGGTCTATGAACAGCTCACACAACAGGAGGGGTAATGTGATGGCAACGATCTTGAAAGGCGCGCCTGTGGTGGCCGCCATGAACGAAGCAAACGCCGCCCGGTGCGCGGCACTGAAAGCGCGGGGCGTCACCCCCACGCTGGCCGTGGTGCGGGTGGGTGCCCGCCCGGACGATCTTTCCTACGAGAAAGGCGTCCTGACCCGCTGCGGCAAGGTCGGCGTGGAGGTGAAGCAGTTCCTCCTGCCCGAAGATGCCGCGCAGGAGCAGCTGCTGGACGTGATCGCGCAGGTCAACGCAGACCCGGCCATCCACGGCTGTCTGCTCTTCCGCCCGCTGCCCAAGCAGTTTGATGACCGCACCATCCGCGCCGCACTGGCCCCGGAAAAGGACATCGACGGCATCACCGACGGCTCGCTGGCCGGGGTCTTCACCAACAGCGCCATCGGCTACCCGCCCTGCACGGCACAGGCGTGCCTTGAGATCTTGAAGTATTATCGGGTGCCCCTCTCCGGCAAGCGGGCCGTGGTGGTGGGCCGCAGCCTTGTGGTGGGCAAGCCCGCCGCCATGATGCTGGACCGCGAAAACGCCACCGTCACCCTCTGCAACTCCCGCACCCGGAACCTCCCTGCCCTCTGCCAAGAGGCGGACGTCGTGGTAGTCGCCATGGGCAAGCAGGGTGCCATCGGCGGCGAACACCTGCGGGCCGGGCAGGTGGTGGTGGATGTGGGCATCCATGTCAACGCGGAAGGCAGGCTCTGCGGCGATGTCCGGTTCGACGAGGCTGAGCCGCTGGTGGAGGCCGTCACCCCGGTGCCCGGCGGTGTCGGCACCGTGACCACCTCGGTGCTGGTGGGCCATGTGGTCGAGGCGGCGGAAAAGGCCCTCGGCTGATTTTTGAATTTTTTACAATAAAAGACTGCTGCATTATACTCCCTCAGTCACGGCTTCGCCGTGCCAGCTCCCTCTCGGAGAGAGCCTTGGCGTAACGGTAAGCGATGCCAAAGGGAGTTTGCGGCAGTCTTTTTTATTTCAGCGGGGAGCTTCCCTGCTCCCCGTCAGGATATCGCGGTTTGCAGCCAGCAGCGGCGTGCGGAACAGCAGCATCAGCACGGCCAGCACCGCGCCGGTTTCGAGGTCGAAGATCGACTCCATGGGGTTCCTCCTGTTTCTTTTTGATCATATGCAAAAAAAGGCGCCCGATGAAACCGTTCACCGAGCGTCGCTCATTCACTTTTTTCGCGTCAGCGGGTCAGAAGCAGCAGCCATGCCGAAGCGACGGCCTGCAGGATCAGCCAGCGGGCCACCACCTGCTCATCGCTCCAGCCCATCCGCTTGCGCACATGGTCGTGCAGCGGGGTCAGGGTGTTTTTCAGGATGCTGATGTGCAGGAAACGCTTGAAGCTGATCTTCAGGATGCCCAAGCTGCCATCCACGATAAAGACCAGCGCAGCCAGCAGGAAGGCGAAGGGATGGCCGCTCTTGAGGGCCAGCACTGCGAGGAAGAAGCCCATGGCGCGGCTGCCCGCGTCGCCCATCAGCAGGGTGGAGGGCTTGGCGTTCATCCACAGGTAGGCCAGCAGAGCACCGATGAAGACGATAGCCGCCGTTGCGTAATCGCCCAGCTCCTTGCCGTAGGCCAGCAGGAAGGTGCCGATGCTGACCACCGCAAGGCTGGCGGACAGGCCGTCCACGCCGTCGGTGCAGTTGACCACATTGATGCTGGCCCAGATCAGGACGACGATCAGCACGAGGTAGAGCGGATACGGGATGGCGAAGCTCCAGTTCAGGAAGTGGACCGCCGTGCTGTTGAAGTTCAGGTAGGTCACACCCGCCACGATGGCGATGACGAGGTCGATGAGGCCCTTTTTGTATTCGTTCCACGCCACTTCCGAAGCATCGTCAAAATAGCCAGAGAGCATGGAGGCGATGAGCAGCACGGTATAGATGATATACTCGGTGCGCAGCGGCACCACTGCCAGCGTGACCAGCGCGATGCAGAGCACGAAGATGAGGCCGGAACCGCGGGCCTTGCCCTTGGAGAGCTCGCCGTTCACCGCAAAGGCGCGGCCATGGTCTTGGGGGAGCTTTTCCCGGAAGACCGAGTCCATCAGCGCCGTCAGCGCAAAGGCCAATAGAAATCCCAGCGCATCCACGGTGCGCTGACTGCCCGATAACAGTTGCAGCATATTTTCCTCTTTCCCGGAACGGCAGAGCGCCGCCCCTGTTGTTTCACTCATACGCAAGGAAAGTGTATCACGCCCGGCAGAAAAAATCAATCGTTCCCGCCGAAAAGCCGCCGGTTTGACATTTTGCGCCCGCCCTTCTATAATAAGAAGGCAAGCTGTCCCCTTTGCGGGGCATTTTTTATTGCAACAGGAGAAACCATGACACTTTCACTCGAACAGCTTTCCGCCCGGATGCGGCAGGGCGAGGACATCCCTCTGCGCGAGACGGCGCAGGTGGTACTGACGCTGAGCATCCCTTCGATCTTGCAGCAGATGGTCGTAACGGCCATGGAATACATCGACGCGGCCATGGTCGGCCACATCGGGGCCGAGGCCACCGCCGCCATCGGCATCGTCAGCTCTAGCACATGGCTGCTGCACGGCATCCTTGTGGGGCTGTACACAGCCTTTTCCATCCAGATCGCCCAATACCTCGGCGCGGACCGCCAGCAGGACGCCCGCGGCGTGCTGCGCCAATCCATGCTCTTCAACCTGCTGCTGGGCCTTGGGGCGGCGGCCTTCGGCATCGGCATCAGCCGCTTTCTGCCCGGCTGGCTGGGGGCGGATGTCTCACTTCAAGCCAATGCGTCCGCCTATTTCGCCATCTGGTCGGCGGCTCTCCCCTTCACCATGGCCATGGGGATGTACACGGCCATGCTCCGCGCCACCGGCGACGCACTGACCCCCGGCCTCATCAGCGTGCTGGTCTGCATGCTGGACGTCCTGTTCAACTTTTTCCTGATCAACCCCACCCGCACCCTCTCCCTCTTCGGCTCCCGCTTCACGGTCTGGGGTGCTGGGCTGGGGGTGCCGGGCGCAGCGCTGGGCACCGCCCTTTCCACCGTGGTGGGTGGGCTGCTGGCGCTGGCGATCTTATTGCTGCGGGAAGGCCCGCTCTGCATCCGGAAGCCCGGCTCGTGGAAGATCACCCGCTCGTGTCTGCTGAACCTCTGGCGGGTGGGCGCCCCGCTGGCAGCGGAGCGCGCGGCCCTCTCCTCCGCACAGGTGCTTCTGGTGCGGATCGTCTCCAGCCTCGGCACGGTGGCCATTGCGGCCAACAGCCTTGGCGTCAGCGCCGAGGGTCTGTGCTACATGGCAGGCTACGGCATTCAGGATGCGTCCATCGCGCTGGTGGGGCAGGCCGTGGGTGCCGGACGGAAGGACATGGCCAAACGGTTCGCCTTTCTCTGCACCGCCATCGGCATGGGGATCATGGCGCTGTCCGGCATGGGGCTGTGGCTGTTCGCCCCCGCGCTGATGGGCATCTTCACCGCCGACGCCGCTGTCATCGCGCTGGGCGCGCGGGTGCTGCGCATCGAAGCCTTTGCCGAGCCTATGTTCGGGGCCAGCATCGTGGCCAGCGGCGCGATGCAGGGCGCGGGCGACAGCACCGCCTGTTTCGTGCTGAACCTCGTCAGCATGTGGGGCATCCGGCTGACGCTGGCCTTCTTCCTCGCGCCCCGGTTCGGGCTGGTGGGCGTGTGGAGCGCCATGTGCTGTGAGCTGTGTATCCGCGGGCTGCTCTTCCTTGTCCGCCTCGCCCGCGGAAAGTGGCAGGAAAAAGGAGCTCTAAGCTGAAAAAATCTCCGGGAAGCGCTGCTTCCCGGAGATTTTTCATTTCTCGATTACTTGCGGCCGTGCAGGATGGGCGACAGCGGCTTATAGATCACCATGCAGAGCACCGCATCCAACAGGCCCTTGACCAGCGTGAAGGGCATGTTGAAGATGACGAGGCACTTGATGAGGCTGTCTGCCGAGGGCAGGATGGCCTGATACATGCCAAGGATGGCTTCCAGCGGCATGTGATAGAACTGCACATAGGCCGGATAGGTGATGAAGTAGTTGGACGGCACACTGAACACTGCCATAGCCGCTGCACCGATCAGCGCACCCATGATAGCCGTTTTGCGGCTCTTGCGGTGCTTATAGATGCAGCCCGCCGTGACCGAGAAGACCGCACCCAGCATGAAGTTGCACAGCTCGCCGACACACGCGGTGCTGGTGCCCTTGATGACGATGTGGAGCAGGTTCTTCATGAAGCTGATGACCGCGCCGTACACCGGGCCCAGCGCAAATGCCCCCAGCAGGGCGGGCAGATCGGAGAAGTCCATCTTGACGAAGGACGGGATGAGCATCGGGATGGGGAACTCGATGAACATCAGGATGAAGGCCACCGCGCTGAGCATGGCGGCTACGGTCAGATTGTGGGTCGTGTTTTTTTTCATAGGTAATATCCTCCCGTGGGGGCGCTTCGGCCCCAAAATTGAATTGGAAAGCCCTTTTCGCGCTGTATCGGAACCGGGAAGACAACCAAAAACGCGCCCTGCTGCAACCAAAGACTGCAACAGGGCGCGTAGACAATTCGGATTTGTCTGCCGTTTCTTGCATCCGGACTATACCGTTGGCCCCGGAGTCTCACCGGGTCAGCACTCTTTGGGAGTGGTCGCGGGCTGTACCGCCAGTGGGGAATCGCACCCCGCCCTGAAACGAACTTTCTGGCCAGAGTATAGCGCGGCAGAGGGCCCTTGTCAAGCCCCTGTTTCGGTTGCCCTTTCCGCGCGTTTTATGGTATACTGGGGCGTAAAATATTTTTTTCGAGGAGTTTTGCCATGATTTTTTCCATCCGTGACCTCGGTTTCGAGCTGGGGCCCTTCCTGCTGGAGGGCTGGCTGGCGCTGGCGGCACGCTGTGTCTGCGCACTGGTGATTTTCCTTGCCGGGTCTTTGGTCTCCCTGCTGCTGCGCAAAAAGATCTGCCCCGCCCTGCGGGGGCGCACATGGCATTTTGCCGCCACCCCCATCCTGCTGCGGAGCTTGGAAGGCCCTCTGGAACGGATGGCGGTCTTCACCGGCTTCTACCTTGCGCTGGCCAGTCTGCCGTGGGCCATCGCCGGCCTTCCGAAATTCCTGCTCACAGTCTACAAGGTCTTGATGACCCTGCTGTTCTGCAAGGGCCTGTATCAGGCGTCGGATGTGGCCGATTTGCTGCTGGCCTCCTGCAGCCCGGAGATCCGCTCCAACAAGACCCTACTCTCCCTGCTGAACACGACCTACAAGGTGCTGGTCGTCGTCCTCGGTGTGGCCACGGCGGCCCAGATCGCCGGTTTCCCCATCGGCAGCATCGTCGCCGGTGCCGGACTGGTCGGCCTGACCATTTCGCTGGCTGCGCAGGAAAGCGCCAGCAATCTGTTCAGCGGCATCGTTATCCTGCTGGACAAACCCTTCGCGGTGGGCGACTGGATCACCGTCGGCGATGTGGAGGGCGAAGTCATCGACATCAACTTCCGCTCCACCCGCATCCGCTCGCAGGATAAGACGGTCAGCATCGTGACGAACAGCAAGATTTGTTCGTCCACGGTCCAGAACGCGGCCCTGCGCACCATGCGGCCCTATAAGTTCACGCTGGGCGTCACCTACAACACCACCCGCCCCCAGCTGGAGCAGCTGATGGCCGATCTGAAGAAGATGCTGGACGAAAGCCCCTACACCGAAAAGGGCGCGAACATCGTCCGGCTGACCAGCTTCGGCGATTCCAGCATCAACATCCTCGTTTCCGCCTACCTCAAGACCAACGCCTATGCCGTTTTTCTGGAGGAGCAGAACGACCTGAACCTGAACATCATGGACATCATGCAGAAGGACAAGGTCGATTTTGCCTTCCCCTCCACCAGCGTCTACATCGAAAGATCCGGTTCCTGAGCCGGTTTTCATTTGCTCCCTCCGTCATCGCTGGCGCGATGCCGGAGGGAGTTTTTTCATAGGGCCACATCCAGCGCCATCATCAGCGCAAAACCCAGCACCACGCTGATGACCCCGGCGGGCTCATCGTTTTCCACCGCTTCGGGGATCATCTCCTGCGCGGTCACGCAGACCATGCACCCGGCGGCGGCGCTCATCAGCCACGGCAGCGCCGCACTCACCCAGCCCGCCAGCGCAAGGGCCAGCAGCGCCCCCACCGGCTCCACGAGGCCGGAGGCCGCCCCGGCAAAAAACGCACGTTTCTTGCTCTCTCCTTTCTGCAAAAGCGGGAGGCTGACCGCCGCGCCCTCCGGGAGGTTTTGCAGCCCGATGCCGAGGGCCAGCGCCAACGCACCGCTTGCGGCGTCCGGCTCACCGGACAGAGCCAGCGCGGCGGCAAGGCCCACCACCATGCCCTCCGGCAGGTTGTGCAGCGTGACCGCCAGCACCATCCGTCCGCAGTGGCCGGCCCCGGAGCACAGCAGCCGCCCCGCCGCCTGTTCCAGCCGGAGCAGCCCTACCGCCCCGATGACCAGCCCCGCCGCGGGCGGCAGCCACCCCGGCAGCGGCCCCCGTTCCGCCCGCTCGATGGCGGGCAGCAGCAAGCTCCACACGCTTGCCGCCAGCATGATGCCCGCCGCCATACCGCAGAGCATCCGCCGGGTGCGCGGCTCCTGCGTGGACCGCATCAGGAACACCCCTGCGGCCCCCACTGCCGTACAGCACGCCGGGAGCAAAAGCACCGCCGCAACCAAAAAAATCCCGTTCAAACCGCATTCCCCCTTCCTGCTGTTCTATGCAGAAAAACGGAATTCGGTGAACGGGAATCCTTGACACCCGGCAGGAGCTTCAGCCCGCCCCGCAGAACGGACTCAGACGCCCCAGAATACGATGCCCAGCCCCGCCGCAAGGACGATCATCCCGATCGGCGACGGGGCTTTTTTTGCTGCCTTTTTGTAGGCGAAATGCACCGCCCACAAAATGCCGAACACGGCCACCGACCGCACCGACACTGCCGCGCCGCCGCCCAGCCGGGTGATGCCCAGCAGGGTGGAAAGGGCCATGGTCAGGGCAGTGGCTAAGATCATCGCCACGACGCAGGGCCGCACGCCGGAGAGAAACGCTTCCACCCCGGCATATTTCATCAGGTTCCGGAGCACCGCCGCGATGAGCAGGATGATGAAGAACGAGGGCAGCACAACGCCCAGCGTGGCAAAAAACGCCCCGGCCAGCCCGCCCTGCGACGAGCCGATGAAGGTCGCCATATTGACGGCCAGCGGGCCGGGGGTGGACTCCGACACCGCGATGAAGCTCAAAAATTCGCTCTCGGTCAGCCACCCATGGTTCAACACGACTTCCCGCACCAGCGAGATCATCCCATAGCCGCCGCCAAAACTGAGGGCACCGATCATCAGGAAGTTCAAAAAGAGCTGTACATAGATCATTTCCCCGCCCCCGCTTTCTTCACAAGCCACACCAGAACCCCTGCCGCGCCGCTGAGCAGGATGTAGTAGATGGACGAAAAAGACACCGCCGCCAGCGAGCAGCCCACCATCGCCGCGACGACCGCCGCCAGAATGCAGAGGTCGAAGGGGTCCTTTTTCAATTGTTTCAGCATCTTCAGCCCCGCCGAGAGGATGAGGTAGACGACGCAGGCTTGGATGCCCTTGAACGCATTCGCCACCACGGTCAGGCTGAGAAAACGGTCAAAAAAGAGCGAGATGATGTAGATCACTACAAAGGACGGGAGGCTGACCGCAGCGGTGGAAGCCGCCGCCCCCGCCGTGCCGCCGATCTTATAGCCGATGTAGGTGGCGCTGTTCACGGCCACGGGGCCGGGGGTGGACTCGGCAATGGCGACCATATCCAAGAATTCTTCTCTGGACACCCACTGTTTTTCCTCGACGAATTCATGTTCCAGCAGGGCCACCATAGCATAGCCGCCGCCGAAGGTGAACGCGCCGATCTTCAAAAAGGTCCCAAACAGGGTCGAAATTTTTTTCATACGCAGTTCCTCATTTTTTCTTTTTCGCCCTATTTTAGCACACTGCCCCGCAAAAGAAAAGCGGCCGATCGCTTCTCTTTCCAGACGGAACATGGTATACTGAGCTTGGTATTCTGCATCTGCAGAAAAGACAGGAAAAGGAGATTCGCACTATGAAAACAAAATTTGGCATCGTGGGCTGCGGTTTTCTGGGCGGCATCGTGGCGGATGCCTACCGGAAGGGCCTTCTGCCGGACTACGAGCTGGTGGGTGTGACCAGCCGCACCCGCGCCAAGGCGGAGGCCGTGGCAGAGAAGACCGGCTGCGCGGTCTGCGACGACGTGGACGCACTGCTGGCCCTCCGGCCGGAGTACATCGTAGAGACGGCTTCGGTGGAGGCCGTCCGCGCTATGGCCATCCCGGTGCTGAAGCAGAGCGTAAACCTCGTCGTCATCTCCATCGGTGCCTTTGCCGACCCTGCGTTCTATGAGCAGGTCAAGCAGACGGCACAGGAGAGCGGCGCAAAGGTGCATCTCGCCAACGGCGCCATCGGCGGCTTTGACGTCTTACAGACCGTCACCCTGATGGCACAGGCCCAGTCCCTGCCCGAAACGGCGGGCATCGAGACCCACACCGGAGCCAAGGGCTTCCGCAACACCCCCGTCTGGGCCGACCATCTGCTGACCGACACCGAGAAGACTACCGTTTTCACCGGCAGCGCCAAGGAGGCCATTGCCACCTTCCCCCGCCGGGTCAATGTGGCCGTGGCCACTTCACTGGCCACCACCGGCCCGGAGATCACCGGCGTGACCATGCACTCGGTGCCCGGCTGGGTAGGCGATGACCACTGCATCACCGCCGAGATCGAGGGCGTGAAGGCGGTGGTGGACATCTGCTCTTCCACCAGCGCCATCGCCGGGTGGAGCGTGGTCGCTTTGCTGCGCAACCTCGCTTCGCCCATCTGCTTCTATTAAGGGAGGATCGCTATGTTTGAAAAATTGGTGGCCATTGAGCCTGTCAGCCTCATCCCGTCCGCCGAAAAAGAGCTTTTCCAGTATGCCAAGGAGGTCGTGCTGTACGACGACATCCCCGCCGACGACGAAGAGATCATCCGCCGCATCGGCGACGCCGACGCCGTGCTGCTGAGCTATACTTCCCGCATCGAGCGCCCCGTGCTGGAGCGCTGCCCCAACATCCGCTACATCGGCATGTGCTGCAGCCTCTACTCCGAGGCGAGCGCCAATGTGGACATCGCCTACGCCCGCACCAAGGGCATCAAGGTGTTGGGCATCCGCGATTACGGCGACCGCGGCGTGGTGGAGTATGTCCTCCACGAGCTGACCGGCATCCTCCACGGCTTCGGGATGCCGATGCTCCGCGACGAGCCGGTGGAGATCTACGGCCTGAAGGTGGGCATCGTGGGTCTCGGCGTGTCCGGCCGGATGATCGCCGATGCGCTGTCCTTCCTCGGCGCGGACATCTCCTACTACAGCCGCACCCGCAAGCCGGACGCCGAACAGGCGGGCATGACCTACAAGCCGCTGAACCAGCTTTTACAGGACAGCGAGGTGGTCTTCACCTGCCTGAACAAGAATGTCCTGCTGCTGGGCAAAGAAGAGTTTGCACAGCTGGGCAGCGGCAAGGTGCTGTTCAACACCTCCATCGGCCCCGGCTTCGACTCCGCCGCACTGGAAGACTGGCTCACCCAGCCGGGCAGCCACTTTTTCTGCGACACCCGCGCGGCGGCGGGCCCCGTTGCCGACGGCTTCTTTGACCGCCCCAACGTCCACTGCCAGAACGTTTCCGCCGGGCGCACCAAACAGGCTTTTGTCCTGCTGAGCCAGAAGGTGCTGGCCAACATCCAGACGGCACTGGCTGAATAATTTTTGCGAAAAGAGGTTTTTTCATGAACACCGCATTGACCATTGCGGGCAGCGATTCCAGCGGCGGCGCGGGCATTCAGGCCGACATCAAGACGATGACGGCCAACGGCGTCTTCGCCATGAGCGCCATCACCGCCCTGACCGCCCAGAACACCACCGGCGTGACCGACATCTTCGAGACGACGCCGCATTTTTTGGCCCAGCAGCTGGACGCCGTTTTCACCGACATCTTCCCCGATGCCGTGAAGATCGGCATGGTGTCCTCGGCGGCCCTCATCGAGACCATCGCCGAACGGCTGCGCTTCTACGAGGCCAAGCACATCGTGGTGGACCCCGTGATGGTGGCCACCTCCGGCTCCAAGCTGCTGCGGGATGACGCCATCACCGCCCTGACCGAAAAGCTGCTGCCCATGGCCGAGGTCGTGACGCCAAACATCCCGGAAGCGGAGATCCTGTCCGGCCTGACCATCACCGACGCCGCCGGGATGGAGGCCGCGGCCCAGAAGATCAGCGAAGCCTACGGCTGCGCCGTCCTCTGCAAGGGCGGCCACAAGGTGAACGACGCCGACGACCTGCTCTGGCGGGACGGCAAGGCCCAGTGGTTCCATGGGGAGCGGATCGCGAACCCCAACACCCACGGTACCGGCTGCACCCTTTCCAGCGCCATTGCGTCCAATCTGGCCAAAGGGTACGACCTCACCGCCTCGGTGGAGCGGGCCAAAGCCTACATTTCCGGCTGCTTGTCCGCCATGCTCGACCTCGGCCACGGCTCCGGCCCCATGAACCATATGTTTGAGCTGAAGAGCCGGTTCATCTGAATGTTCCGGCCCAAAAAGGAGAACCCCCATGGAACATTGGCATCGCAGCGGCACCGCCCTGCTGGACGAGATCGCCGCCACCCACCTGCCCGCATCCCAGCTCGCCGTCTGGTACATCGGGCAGTGCGGCTTCCTTTTCAAGTGCGGGGAGACGACCTTTTGCATCGACCCGGTGCTCAGCGACCTGACCGGCCCCAACGGCTCCCGCCGCCGCTATCCGGCCCCCTTTGCGCCGGGGCAGCTGCGGGTGGACTTTGTCCTCTGCACCCACGGCCACGCCGACCACATGGCAAAGGACACCCTGCGCGGCCTTGCACAGAACGACGAAACACAGTTTATTTTTCCCTCCGGCTGCCGGGCGCTGGCCCATGAGTACGGCGTCCCGGAGGAGCGCATCCAGTTGGTGCAGGAAGGTTCCGCGCTGGAGCTTGGCCCCGCGCACCTCCGCGCTTTTTCCGCCGCCCACCCGGAACATGTCCTCGACGCGGAGGATCCCCGGATGGCGCTGGGGTATCAGCTCGATCTCGGCGGGTTCACGGTCGTGCATCTCGGCGACACTTACCTGACGCCCCGCCTTTACGCGGCCCTTGAGGCCCTGCCCCAGCCCGACCTGCTGCTGGCCCCCATCAATGGGCAGGATTTCTTCCGCACCCAGCGGAACTGCATCGGCAACTTGGAGGCCGAAGAGGCGGCGCAGTTGGCCGTCCGGCTCCGCGCCGGGTGCAGCATCCCCACCCACTACGACATGGTGCAGGGCAACACCGCCGACCCTCTGCGGTTCGTTTCGGCCCTGCGCAGGCTGGACCCCGCCGCCCGGTTCGCCTTACCCGCGCTGGGCGAGCGGCTGATCTTCCAAAAAGACGAAGGCCGGAACCGCAGTGCCGTTTGGAGTTCGATGTCCTCATCGCCCTCCATCCAGCGGTAATTTGTGCTTTTTGTCAACATTTCCCGGTACACCACCCGGTTGGGCCGGGCCATGGAGGCCAGCAGCCAGTCCACCTCGATCGGCTGGGCAAACCGCACGGTCCCGCTCAGGGTCAGGAAAGTCTGGCCCGCTGCCGTCACCCGCACCGCGCAGCCGGTCCGGGTGCGGACAAGCTCCAGCCGTGCGATGTCCGTCCGGAGGACCTGCGCGGAATCCTTGGCGCAGGACGCCGCCCGGAGGGTCTGTTCTGCCTTTCGCGCATGGCGGTCGGAGGGGTTTATCCGCAGGTCAAGAAAGGCTTCCACGGTGCGGACATTCCGCCGGGCCAGCGTGGTCTCCACGGCGTTCCGGGTCGTTTTGCCGCCGCGGTAGAGCACAACCGCCCGGTCGTTCTGGGAGATGACCACCGCCGGGGCGCTTTTGGTCCCCACCAGCTCCACCCGGAGGGTATCCCGGCTGAGGGCGTTCCCTGCCCCGATGGCGACCGCCGCCGTCAGCAGCAGGGCGGGCAGAGCGACCCGCAGACGGAGCCTCCAATGAAACGCCAGCCAGCACAGCCCCGCCAGCAAGAGGCAAATGAGGGCCGCATAGGCCGTATCGAACCAGAGCTGTGCCCCCGGCCAGCCGGACACCCAGAGGGCCCACCGGTCCAGAAGGTCCGCAAGAAATTCGGCGCAGCGGGAGATCACCCGGTGGAGCGGAGCCAGCGCAGGGGCCAGCCCCAGCAGGGCCGTTCCAAGGCCCAGCAGCAGGATCGGCTCCACGAGCCAGAGCACCGCCACACTGGAAACAAGGGCGTAGAGGCTGGCGCTCAGCCCCCGGACCACCAGCACCGGGAAGGTGGCCGCACAGGCGCAGCCCGAAACGCAGAGCGTTTCCCACACGCTGCCGCCCAGTCGTTTTCCCCTTTGCAGAATGTTATGGTACACGCCGCCGCGTTTGTGGGCGGCGTTTTTCGTTTTGCGGGTTTTCTCCGCTCTGATCCGGGCTTCTTGGCTGCGGCGGGCCAGTTCCGCCCCGGCCAGCGTGCCCACCACCGCCGCGAAGGAAAGTTCGAAGCCCATATCGCAGACGGCGTAGCTGTTGCCGAGGGTCATCCAGACGCCCGCCACGCCGAGGGAAGTCAGGGCATCCGCCGGGCCGCAGACCCAGATGCCCATTGCGCTGACCCAGACGGCCACACCGGCCCGGAGCACCGAGGGCGTGGACCCGGTGACCCCCACCATCAGCACCGCCATCCCGGCACCGAGCAGGGCCTTGGCGCGGCGGTGGGCGTAGCGGCGCAGAAGCTTGCGTCTGCGCCCTGCCGTGGGCAGATGTTCGAGGAAGCTGCCGCAGAGGATGGAGACGTGCATTCCGCTGACCACCAGCACATGCGAAAGCCCCGCGCCCCGGTAGGCAGTGCGCAGCGCAGAGGAGAGATGCGACCGGTCGCCCACGACCATGGCGGCCAGAACCCCCGCCGGGTCATGGGCCATTCCCCGGCGCAGGGCCCCACTCAGTCGCCGCTGGAGCCGGGCCGTCCGGGCGCGGAAGGAGCTGCTCTCCCCCAGCCGTTCCAGCGTTTCGTCCCTGAGAAGTTCCCCGGTCAGAGGGACGCCGTCCGCGTAGAGGTCGAGCCGGTCCGTTTCCGGCGGCGCTTCCAGCGTGAACCTCCCACGCACCCGCTCCCCGGCTTGGCATTTGGGCAGGGCGGCGCACCGGATGCGGAAGTCTGCCGCCTCGCCGTCCACCTGTTCCACCCGCAGCACCGCGTCCACGACGCCCGGATAATAGGAGCTGTCCGTTCGCTCCACCTCGGCGGTCAGGGTGGCGGTTTTGCCCTCGTAAGCCGTTTGCAGCGCTTGCAGCTTCGCATCCGTGTGCACCGTCAGCGCAAGGCCCAGCAGACCGCCCAGCAAAAGGCAGAGAGCACCCGCCCGCGCGGTTTTCCAGCCTAGGAGTGCGAACAGCAAGCCGGAAACAAAAATTGCCGCAAGCAGCGGCAAAAGCCATGCTTGCGGCAAAAAAGCGCACACCAACTCCACCCCCAGCGCACCGGCGCAAAAGAGGCAGAGCGGGCGTCTCATATTTTAGTGCAGGAACAGGGGCAGCGGCTCAAGGAAGATGATGTCCTTGCGCTCGGCTGCGTCGCCCTCGGCCAGAACAGCGGCCTGACCCACGATGGTGCACTTGGTCTGCTCGGCCAGTGCGTCCAGCGCCTTCAGGGAGCCGCCGGTGGAGATGACATCGTCCACCACCAGCACGCGCTTGCCGTTCATCTTGTCCAGCTCCTTGCGGTCAATGACCAGCTTCTGCTTGCCCGCAGTGGTGATGGACTGATCCTCGACCACGACCGGCTTCTTCATATAGAGCTTGACGCCCTTGCGTGCGCAGACGTAGGGCTTGCCGCTCTGGCGGCTCATCTCGTGAGCCAGAGGGATCCCCTTGGCCTCGGCGGTGAGCAGGATGTCGAAATCCGGGCACTTCTTCAGCAGCTCGGCGGCAGCGGCCACGGTCAGCTCGGTGTCGCCCAGCATGATGAAGGCCGCGATATCCATATGGTCGTTGACCTTGCAGATGGTCAGCTCGCGGGTAAGGCCCGCAACGTTCAGAGTATAGGTTTCAGCCATAACAATTCCCTTTCTCTTTGTATTTCCGTTGATTTTCGGTGGCTCAGACCGGCAGCTTCTCGCCGCCAAGCACATGGAAATGCAGGTGCTTCACGGTCTGGCCGGCATCCTCGCCCACATTGGAGATAACGCGGTAGCCGTTGTCGAGGCCCTGTTCCTTGGCCAGCTTCGCGATGACCGCGAAGATATGTCCCAGCAGCGCGCCGTTTTCCTCGGTCAGCGCCGCAGCCGAGGGAATGTGCTCTTTGGGCACGACCAGAAAATGCACCTTTGCCTGCGGGTTGATGTCGTAAAAAGCAACGACCTGATCGTCCTCGTACAGCTTTTTCGAGGGGATCTTGCCCTCAGCAATCATGCAAAACAGACAATCTTCCATGGGAATTGCTCCTTTCCTACCAATTACTTGCCCTCTCAGTCTCACTTCGTTCGACAGCTATCCCCCTTCTGGCACAAATGTGCCACCTCCCCCGGTCGGGGGAGTCTTTCCCAAAGGGGTGAGCTTTTAGACGTCCCGATTTTACGCCGGTGCGGACGGAAAGAGCAAGCACGCTTACTACTTTTAAACCAGCTGCTTCTCCACGATGGACTTGACAGCAGCCAGTGCTTCGTCGATCTTGGTCTCGTCCTTCAGGCCGGCCATTGCAAAGTCCGGCTTGCCGCCGCCCTTGCCGCCAGCGATGGCGCTGATCTCCTTGACCAGATTGCCAGCTTTCAGGTCCTTCTCCTGAGCGAGCTTGTTGACGGTGACAGCCATGGTGATCTTATCGTCTGTCTTGCCGACCAGAACCGCCACGCAGGGGTTCACCGCCTTATCGCGGATGGAGTCGCACATACCGCGCAGGGTGTCGCCGGTGGTGCCGGTGAAGTAAGCGGAAGCGATCTTCACGCCGCCGACTTCCTCGGCATTGTCGAACAGGCTGCTCACCTTGGAGGCGGCGACCTTGGCCTTGATCTCCTCCAGCTCCTTGCTCATGGCCTTGTTCTCGGCCATGACGGCCTCGGCACGGATGGGCAGAGAGGTGATGTTGTTGGCCTTCAGGGTGTTGGCCACGGTGTGCAGCATTGCCTCCTGCAGATTTGCACGGATGAGCAGGTTGCGGCCGGTGACGGCCTCGATGCGGCGGATGCCGGCGGCGACGGAGGACTCGCTGACGATCTTGAAGCCGCCGATCTGGGCGGTGTTCTTGACATGGGTGCCGCCGCAGAACTCGGTGGACCAGCCCTCGATGTCAACCACGCGGACGACCTTGCCGTACTTCTCGCCGAAGAGGGCCATTGCGCCCAGCTTCTTGGCCTCCTCGATGGGCATCTCCTTGACGGTGACGTTCATCGACTCGTAGATCTTATCGTTGACGATCTTCTGCACCCGGGCCAGCTCCTCGGGGGTGACTGCGCTGAAGTGGGTGAAGTCGAAGTGGGTGATCTCGGCGTCCTGATAAGAGCCTGCCTGATGGACATGGTCGCCCAGAACCTCGCGCAGGGCAGCCTGCAGCAGGTGGGTCGCCGTGTGGTTGCGGCAGACGGCCATGCGGTATTCCTTATCGACCTTGGCCGTCAGATGGTCGCCGACCTTGACGATGCCGCTTTCCAGCACGCAGGTGTGGACGTAGTAGCCCTTGGGGGTCTTCTTGACGTCCAGCACGCGCAGGGAGCACGCGGCACTGGTCAGCACGCCGTGGTCGGCCACCTGACCGCCCATCTCGGCGTAGAACGGGGTCTTGTCCAGAACGACCAGAACGCCTTCCTTCTCCTGCTCATCGGTGGCGATGGCATCGGTCAGGGTCTCCTCGTCGCTCAGAGCCACGACCACGCCGCTGTCGTTCAGGGTCTCGTAGCCGGTAAAGACGGTGGGTTCAGCAGTCAGGCCGCCGAACAGGTCCTCGCTCCAGCCGGAGATGTTCTTCTTCAGGCGCTCGGCGCGGGCACGCTCCTTCTGCTTCTTCATCTCAGCGTGGAAGCCGTCCTCGTCGATGTCGATGCCCTGCTCCGCTGCGATCTCCTTGGTCAGGTCGAGGGGGAAGCCGAAGGTATCGTTCAGCTTGAAGACGTCCAGACCCTTCAGCAGGTGCTGGTGAGCCTTTTCCAGACCGTCGATCATGTTGTTCAGGATGTTCATGCCGGCGTCGATGGTGCGGGCAAAGTTTGCCTCCTCGGTGCCGATGACCTTCTTGATATAAGCGTCATGCTCGCGCAGTTCGGGGTATGCGGACTCGCTGGACTGGATGACAGTCTCCACCAGCTCCACGAGGAAGGGGCGGCTGATGCCCAGCATCCGGCCGTGGCGGGCAGCGCGGCGGAGCAGACGGCGCAGCACGTAGCCGCGGCCCTCGTTGGAGGGCAGGATGCCGTCGGACACCATGAAGGTGCAGCTGCGGATGTGGTCGGTGATGACGCGGATGGAGATATCATCCTTGGCATTCGCGCCGTAGGTCTTGCCCGCGATGTGCTCCACGTGGTGCAGCACGCTCTGGACGGTATCGACCTCGAACAGGTTGCCGACGCCCTGCATCACGCAGGCCAGACGCTCCAGACCCATGCCGGTATCGATGTTGGGGCGGGCGAGGCGCTCGTAGTGGCCCTTGCCGTCGGCATCGAACTGGCTGAACACGAGGTTCCAGATCTCCATATAGCGGTCGCAGTCGCAGCCCACGCCGCAGGTCGGCTTGCCGCAGCCGTACTCCGGGCCGCGGTCAAAGTAGATCTCGGAGCAGGGGCCGCACGGGCCGGAGCCGTGCTCCCAGAAGTTGTCTTCCTTGCCCAGACGAACCATGTGGTCCGGGGCGATGCCCACCTTCTTGGTCCAGATATCGTAAGCCTCATCGTCCTCTTCGTAGACGGAGATGTGGAGCTTATCCTTGGGGATGGCCATCCACTCGTCGCTGGTCAAAAACTCCCAAGCCCAAGGAATGACCTCTTCCTTGAAGTAGTCTTGGAAAGAGAAGTTGCCCAGCATCTCGAAGAAGGTGCCGTGGCGGGCGGTGATGCCGACGCGCTCGATATCCGGGGTGCGGATGCACTTCTGGCAGGTGGTCACGCGGTGGCGGGGCGGCTCCTCCTGAGCGAGGAACCACTTCTTCATGGGAGCCATGCCGCTGTTGATCAGCAGCAGGCTGGGGTCGTCCTTCGGGACGAGCGGGAAGCTGTCAAGGCGCAGGTGACCCTTGCCCTCAAAGAAGCTCAGGTACTTTTCGCGCAGTTCATTCAAACCGGTCCATTGCATAACTGTATCTCTCCTCGTGGTTTTTCCGGCGTCCTCCTCCGGACGCGATATTTTTATGACAGGCGCCAAAACAAAAACAGCCTCCGCCCCAACAAAGGGACGAAGACTGTCTGAAAAGCTCCGTGGTACCACCCAAATTGCAGGAAAATTTGTCCCCTGCCGCTTTGTGCGCGGTAACGCTGCGCCGCGTCCGGCTCATCTCGCCGGAAGCTCCGGGGCGGCTTGAAAAACTCTCTGCCGGAACGCCTTGCAGCCATAAACGGGCGTTCTCTCTGGGCGGCATCGCGTGTTTTCCTGACCCCATCCTTGCCATCTGTCATAATCCATCTTTCCGCACAAAAGGACAAATTATCCCTTTGCGTTCAATTTAGATTATAGCATGGCCGCGGCGTTTGTCAACGGGTTTTCCACAAATTTTACGGCACCCAGATGCGGTGCACTTCCACAATTTTGCCCTCCTGTACTACAAGGGTCGTATTGTACACCGTCCAGTTGTCCGGGTCTGCATTGATTGCAGCCGCCACAGCCTGCGCACCGGTCGTCTCCACCGCGTCGGCCTGCGGGTCAGCGGAGCTGTCTTTCAGCACCACATCGTCTGCTAGACTCAGTTCTGTTTCACCGACTTCATAGTAAACCGGATAGTCATCAAATGTTATGGTACGGTAATACTCCGAACCATCCATTAAAATCAGATCCAGACCACCCTCCTGTTCTATTCCACCGTTGATCGTTACAGTATGATACTGATCGTCCTTCTCGATGCTGGTCACTTCCACTTCGGCATACTGATTTCCCGTCATATATTCTTCGTGGAGCCGAATTTTATCGCCTACTTTCAGCGCATCGATGTCGGCTTTCTCGTAGGCATCATAGCTGTAGATTCGGGCTGTGACGGTTCCGTCCTTGACCTCAGAAGCAATATCCGCCGAAACGAATGTGATCGTGTCCGGTGTTTTCGTCACGTCTTCTATGGTAAAACTGCCGACAGGTTCCACAACGCCTTCTTCCTGCACACGGGATGAAGCGGGCACAGCACTGTTCGAAGCCGCCGCGCTTCCAGCCGTGGAACCGGGCGTCCCACAGCCCGCCATGGTGATCCCAAGAGCCAACAGCACAGTAAGTGTTCCTATTTTATGGTTCCATTTCATACGAAAACCTTCTTTCTCTTGCTTGACGGAATGTTTCTGTTCCGCTACAATAAAAACGATTCAAAGACCCATTCTATTGCGACTGATTTTAAGATAGAGAGGATAATTTTTCGTGAGAATTTTGAAAGTGAAATGTCTGGCCCCCACCCGGCTGGACAATTATCTGATGCAGCAGTTCCCGGCGCTGAATCCGGGCCGCCTGAACAAGGCCCTGCGCGAGAACAAGATCAAGCTGAACGGCAAAAAACAGCCGCTCTCCACCCGCGTGATGGCGGGCGACGAGATCAAGCTCTTCATTCTGGACGAGGTACTGGACGCCGACAAGCGGGTGGAAGGCCCGGCGTGGAAGAACGCCCGCGGCCCGGCGCAGGTCATCTACGACTGCCCGCAGATCTTGGTGGTGAACAAGCCCGCCGGCCTTTCCGTAGACGGCCCGGAGGACGACACCCTGCTCAACCGTGCGCTGCTCTACCTGAACCAGAAGGGCGAATATAAAGAGAACGACCTCTACACCCCGGCGCTGTGCCACCGGCTCGACACCGGCACCAGCGGCCTTGTCATCCTCGCCAAGACCCCGGAGGCCGAGCAGCTCTTCCTTGAGGTCATCAAGAACCGCGAGGTCAAGAAGACCTACCTCTGCGTCACCTTCGGCCGCCCCGTTCCGCCGGACGGCACGCTGGGCGGCTATCTGCTCAAGGACGCCGACCGCGGCATCGTGAAGATCGTGCCCGACAAGCAGCCCGGCGCCAAGGACGTGGAGACCCAGTACGAGACCATTGCCGTCTCCGGTCGCCTCGCCCTGCTCAAGGTCCGGCTCATCACCGGCCGCACCCACCAGATCCGCGCCCATATGGCCAGCATCGGCTGCCCCATCCTCGGCGACAGCAAGTACGGCAACAACACCGCCAACCGCGAGCTCAAGCTCAAGTATCAGGCCCTCTGCGCGTGGGAACTCACCCTCCCCCGCTTCACCCAGCCCGACTTCGCCGACCTTTCCGGCAAGACCTTCCACGCCCCGAAACCGTGGTATTATCAGCAGGTGCTGGATGGGACGCTGAAGTAAAAATCAAAAACTCCCCAAAATCGGAAAAGCGTTTGTGCCGTATGGCACACCGCCCGATTTTGGGGAGTTTTGTTCCTCTTTGGGGTCATTAGGGGCGAGCAGCCCCTAATTCGTGCTCCGCGCCCCGAAAAAGCGGCGCTTTTCTGGTACTCTTTTGGCGCGCAAAAGAGTACATATTCCCTTTAGATACGCACCATATCCCGGCTGATCTCGCTCAGGCTGTGCGCCCCGCACATCTGCATGGTATCGGCCAACTCCCCGGCGATCTTGTCGATGTAGCACTTCACGCCCTCTTCGCCGCCGCCATAGACGGCGGTGACGAAGGGACGGCAGATGAGCACCGCGTCAGCCCCCAGTGCCAGCGCCTTGAAGACGTCCACGCCGGAGCGGATGCCGCCATCCACGAGGATCTTCACACCGCTGCCCTTGAGGGCGTCGGCAATCTCCGGCAGAACCTCGGCAGTGGCGGGGCACTGGTCCAGCACACGGCCGCCGTGGTTGGAAACGACGATGGCCGCTGCCCCGGCCTCCTTGGCCTTGAGGGCGCCCTTGACGGTCATGACGCCCTTCACGATGAAGGGGCGGCCCGCCAGCGCCACGATCTCCCGGAGTTCGGCAACGCTCTTGCTACCCGCCGGGGGGGTCATGTTCTTGAGGAAGGGCAGACCGGCGGCGTCCACATCCATGGCAACGGCAAAGCAGCCGCTGGCCTTGGCCTGTTCCATCTTGGCCTTGACGGTGTCGATGTTCCACGGCTTGATGGTGGGCACGCCGCAGCCGCCCGCCGCGCCGATGGCCTTGGTGGCCATGGTCATTACGTCAGGGTTCACGCCGTCGCCGGTGAAGGCCGCGATGCCGTTTTCGGCACAGGCACGCACCAGCACATCGTTATAGGTCATGTCGTTGTAGGCGTCGGAGTAGTGGAGATTCACCGCACCCACGGGGCCCGCGAAGAAGGGCAGCTTGAAACGCTTGCCGAACAGCTCCACATGGGTGTCGGGGGTGCCGTTCTCGCACAGGGTATCCATGTTGACCCGAACCTCGGCCCACTTATTATAATTGCGGATGGCCGTGTCCCCCACGCCCTTGGCACCGGGGCCGGGGATCTGGTTCTTGCAGGCCACGCCGTTGCACACCGGGCAAGCCTTGCAGTACTGACCGATGCACTGCCGCGCATTGCTTAAAACATCCGAATAATTCATTGTAATCTTCCTCCTGTTCTGATTCAAATCCATCCGGAAGGGATTCTTCCGCCCACGCTCTGCCCTCATCATAGTCCGATTTGGGGGCCGCGTCAAGAGGGTTTGCCGGACGGATGCAGACTTTGTAAATCCGCATTCGCGCCCCTGCGTCGTTTTTCGATTTTTTCAAATTTTTTCAAAAAAATCCTTGACAAAAGTGCTTCTTTCAGGTATTATAGTGGAGCGCTGAGGGCCACGGCCCGAAAACGCTGAAAACTGAAGATGTGGAAAGATGGCTGAGTTGGTCTAAGGCGCACGACTGGAAATCGTGTAACGTGTCAAAAGCGTTCTGGGGTTCGAATCCCCATCTTTCCGCCAAAATGCCCGGAACCGATGGTTCCGGGTTTTTGTTTTACAAAAGCGAGGCAGTTAAAATGAGTGTTACGATCGCAATGCCAAGAATGAGCACTGACCCGGAGCTGACGGCGGCTCAGGCCAAATATCCCGAAAGCCTTGCGCGGGCCGGGGCGGACGTCCGCTGGGTCGAGCTTTCTGACCCGGAGCGCGCCGTGCAGGAGGCGCTGGCCTGCGACGGCTTGCTGCTGCCCGGCGGCGGCGACATGGACCCCCAATTCTACGGGCAGGAACGCATCCCCGCCTGTGGAGAGCCGAGCCTCCTCCGCGACGCCGCCGAGCCGCCGCTGCTGCGAGCCTTTCTGGCCGCTGACAAGCCGGTGCTGGGCATCTGCCGGGGCATTCAGGTGATGAATGTCGTCTTGGGCGGCACGCTGTATCAGGACATCAAGCCCTTTGCCCATGTCCCCCACAACGACCACTGGGCCAAGATCCACACCGTCACCGTCCGCCGGGGCACAAAGCTGGAACAGATCTTGGGGCAGGACACCGTCCTTGTCAACAGCCAGCACCATCAGGCGGTGGATCGGATTGCCCCCGGCCTGACCCTTGCAGCCCTCAGCGAAGACGGCATCGTGGAGGCCATCGAGAAACCGGACGCGAAATTCTGCCTCGGCGTCCAGTGGCACCCGGAGTGGCTCAGCGCCGCCGACCCCGCCATGCAGGGCCTGTTCGACGCTTTCGTGGCCGCGTGCCGACATTAAAAAAAGGAGGGTTTTTCATGACCGCTTCCAAACAAAAAAAGCGCGGCCGGGCCGCGCTCATCCTGTTGCTCTGCCTGTTGGTACTCTTCCTTGCGGCGGGCGGCACAGCCTACGCACTGCTGCGGCAGAAGGTCCGGGCCATTCAGGCCGGAGCCGAATTTGACTTCAGCTACACCGTGACCTCCCCTGCCGCCGAGACCCCCGCCCTCTACGGCGTGTTGCAGCAGGCGGGCGCGGCGCAGGGCACCGTTTCCGGTCAGTATGCGCCGGGCAAGTTTCAGTTCGCGCTGACGTCCGGAAAGACTGGCAATGCCTTTACGCGGGTATACATCGACGCCAAGGAGACCCTCTACGACGCCGGGCAGCTCTACACCTACCTGCGCAACGAAGTCGTGAGCGCCGCACCGCTGGCGGGGCTGGTGCTGCCGGGCTGGAGCATGGGCAGCTACATCTCCCAGACCCAGCTGGCTTCCCTGCTGGGCGTGGAGCTTTCCGCCGTGGAGCTGCAGGACATGACCAGCCTTTCCCTGACGCTGGGCGCGCTGCAGAAGGTCTCCCCTGCCGGGGCGCTGGACGGCTACACCTATTACCAACTGCCCGCGGGTGAGAGCGACCTGAGCTGCATCGTCGGTCTGCCCCTGAAGACGCTCTTCGCCAAGGAAACGCCTCTCCACATCCTGCTGACCATCCCGGAACATGAGGTAACCATCGCCCTCAGCGGCACCGTCACCGCCGCCGAAACGACTGTGGTGGCCCCCAGCTCCCGGATGACCGATGCGGACGTTCAGCGCTTCGTGGAGCTCCGCAAAGCGCTGGAGAGCTTTACAGATGTATTGCAGAGCCTTTTCTCCTGAGATGCAAAAATGGCTGGACAAAAAAACCGCGCAGAGCGGCGTTCCCCTTCGGGAGGATCCGCTCTGCGCGGTTTTTGTTTCTTCTGTAAAGATCAGGAGCCCCACTCGGCGTAGTGGTCTTGAAGCCACTGGGCACCCTCGCCCTTGCCGGTGACCTGACTGTAGGTCAGGTTCGTCAGTTCCTTGGTTACAGCATCTTTTTCCGCCTTGTATTCCTGTTCGGCCTGATCCGCGATGCTCTGGTCGCGGCCATTGTCTGTCAGGTACTGGCGCAGTTCCTTGATGATGACATTGAACTCCTTATCACAGTCGTTCTGGATCTGGGTCAGCCGACTGGATTTTCCGAGGACCACCGAGACCTTCAGCGCAAGAGAACGCTCTTCGACCGGGTGGGAAATGTACTCGTTGTAGGAGTCGCTCACTGTATCAAACAGCCGTTTCCTTGTCCGCTTCTGCAAAGCCTTGATCTCCTGCACGTAGGCGTTGATCTTGGCATCCACTGCGCTTTCGGCACTGGCGCTGCTGGAGGGGGTGCTGGAAGGCTCACTGCCGGAAGCCGGATGAGAAGAGGCCGGGTGGGACGATGCCGCACTGGACGCGGGCTGCGAATGGGCGGCGTCCGACGAGGAAGCCGAACTGCTGGCTGCTTCACTGGAAGATGCCGGGTCGCTCTCCGAAACGGAATCCGATTCCGCAGCCTCTTCTGAAGCCGCCGCAGAGTCTGCCGGCTCCGACACCGCAGAGCTGGCCGGGGATGACGCACTTGCCGCGCTGGATGCAGGCTCCTGCGCCGCTTCACTCGAACCGGATGCAGACTCCGAAGCCGCTCCTGAACCTGCGGGACGCGCCGCAGCAAAGCCCACCACCGCCAATATTATAATGATACCCATCACGACAGCCGCCATGAGTTTTTGCGTTTTTTTCTGCATGATACGCCAGATGCTCCCTTTTGATGGATTCTCCGCAGAATGCTGCGGAGCACTTTAAGGATACCATTTCACGTTCCAGAACACAAGGGATTTTTCGTGAAACTTTTGTTTATTCTATATAGTCCATGAAATAGTAGGCGGGTCCGTTGTTTTCCGCCGCGTCGATCTGGCTGTCCTGCACGCGGATGGTCTTGCCCTGCAAGTCCTTCAGGCTGCGCAGCGGCTCGGTGCCGTAAAAGGAGCGTGCCCCGGCGTCGTACCAGCTCAGGCCCACCAGCTCCCGCTGGGAGAACGCCTACAAAAAAGTCGTCTGTCCACGAGGCAGTGAACAGACGACGGCTCAAAGGAGAAAGAGAATGGCAAAAGTCAGGCGGCACTTATGGCCACTGCCATTACCGGGCGCGGACCGTGGGCGGCTCCCAGCCGTCCAGCGCGGTCCAATCCGGTTTGTAGATGCGGAGGAAGAGGTGGAACTCACCCTCGCCGACGGGGAGCCAGTTGGCCGGGTTCACCGGGGCCTCCTTGGAAAGGAGGATATCCACCGAACCATCGGCGTTCCGCTTCAGATTCGAGCGGTCGTTGACGCAGTAACGGCCAATGGCGTTGTCGATCAGGAAATCGTCTTCCCCGTAGGCTGTCACCGACCAGAAACCCTTTTCCAGCGTCGGCGGGAAGGCATCAAAATGCAACGTATAGGTCTTTTTGCCCGTCAGGGGATCCCCGTCAGCATCGGTCGAAGTCTTGGGATAAATGGCGACGTCCGTCGTGTTTGCCCCCAGCCCGGCCAGCGCCACCAAGGCGCGGTAAGTATATGCCGTCCCGAAATTGCCGATGGGGTCGCCGTAGTAGGCCCACTGGCCCAGCTGCTTCGCATACTGCTTTGCTTCGGTCTGCAGTTTTTTCTTCAATTGGAGCAGCATCAGCTTCCAGCGCAGCGTCCCGCCCAGACCGAGGACTTTTTCATCAAACGTTTCACCGGGGCCCACATGGAGGGTGGAAAGCTTCCGGAGCATCGGCGCATCTTCCGCAGCGGGCGGGTTCGTCTCCATCTGCGCATTGGCAGCGGCAAAAAATTCCTTGGGGCTCATCGCAAGGACATGCTGCACCGGCACGAATTCGTTCGCCGGGTCGTAGCTGCCGGTGGGGGCCGTGTAGCTGCCCGCTTCATAAGCCGACAGCGGCAGCAGCGCCATCCGGTCCTGAATGGCATAGACATTGGGCAGGTCTTCCTGCCCGGAAAGCACGATGCGGGCGATGCACCAAACCGTGTCGGTGGGGGCTTCCACCCGCCGCACCCCTTCCGGCAGGGTGCCCTGCCAGCCGGAGCGGACGATGGCATAGGTTCCCGGCTCCTCCAAGACCGCGATGGTATTGGTCCAGCCGTCCAGCACCTGCACATTGAAAAAGCGGTCGGTCTCCGGCACCACGTAGAGCATCGGTTCCGCGCGGACATCCAGCCACGCCTGTGTATAGATGGTATCCACATTCGGGCTCACGACCGTGCGGCTGGACGCATCCATCAGGCTGCGGACATGGATGAGCTGATTGACGGGGGCCCGCCGTTCCGTGGCCGTTTCGGTGTTGGTCGAAACGATCTTGGTGGCGTCCATCAGCACCAGCGGGAAGGCGTAGAGATACGCCTCTTCCACCAGCTGCTGCACACTCGGTGCAGCCAGAGCCGCGGCCTGTCCCACCGGCAGAAGCGTCACGCCACCCGCGACAGCGGCCGCCGTGGAAAGATGCAAGAACTCACGTCGGGTCAATTTCATGGGGGAACCTCCTGTTGTTTCGGAAACGTCAGCGGGCCAGCAGGACGGAGACCGTCACTTCCTTGGCGTCGGTGCTCAAGTCAAACGCACCGCCGTCCTGCAGCGCGAAGCGGATCTCATACACGTTCTGGGCGCGGAGCTTGCCGGAGGCCTTTTCCAGCGACCAGTTCCCGGTAAAGGCGTGGTACCGGCCATCGGTGCCCAGCGCATAGAGCTTGTAGTCCGCCGCGCGGCCGGTCAGGCCGTTGACCCGGATGGCCGCGATGGTCTGGGGATGGAGATTGTCAAAGGTAACGGTGTGGAGCCATGTGGCCGGGGTGCCCTGCCCGCCGGCTGCGGCAAAGGCGGCGGGGGTGACAACGGTGCGGCGGGTCTTGTCCAGATCCACCTTGCGGTAGGGCATTTCAGGCAGATAGACAAAACGATCCTGCAAGCGGAGCAGTTCCTTGTAGCCGGTGGGGCAGTACAGCTTGTTGCCGTCCCGCCCGGCATACATGCCAATGGCCATGTTGTTGTAGCCGTAAAGGGACGAAACATCCACGGTCAGCACGGTTTTTCCGCTGTTAAAGTCGAGAGCGATGTACTGCCACATGCCGCTGTCCACATCCTGCACGAAGCCGTAGATGTAGCCGGTGGCGGTGGAGAGCTTCATCATGGACGTATCGCTCAAGTCATCCCGGCACCAAACGCTCTTCATCGCCCAGCTGCCGTCCGCTTTTTTCACGGTGTCCACCCGCTCGACGCCGGGCATGATCATGCAGTTGCCCTTGCGCAGCCAGTTCCGGTCGTAGATATTCTCATAGCTCTGGATGGAAGAATCACTGTCGGGCTTAGCGAGGTTCGGGCTGCCCGCGCCGAACCAGTTGCAGACGATGGTGCTGACGGTGCCGTTGCCGTGGTCGTAGACGATGGCGGAGTTTTCCACCGAGACCGGCATATTGGCGGGCAGCTCGTCGATGACCGGGCAGCTTGCCGCCACGGCACCGGTGCGGATGTCCAGCGCCATCAGGCTGACCGTTTCCAGATTGTCGGTGAAGAAGACCAGCTCCGGACTGAGGGAGGGCGAGCAGCCGCTGCCCCATGCAAGGCCGCCGCCGGTGGTGGCCGCGCCTTCCCGGCTGTCCTTGGCCCCGGCGCTGGCATAGGGGGTGCGCCAGACGATGTCCACACCGTTGTCGGCCCGCAGCAGATAGCACGCGAGATTGGTCAGGATGACCGCCCCCTCCCTGCAGGATGCGATGCCGTTTTCGGCACCCTCGCCGGGCTGCGGCGCGTAGACATGCACTTCGTGGTCAAGGTCGGCGGTGCCGCCCGCCAGAATGGTCTCGATGGCGGCATGGGAGATGTAGCCCATGGCTCCCTGCTGGCCGCGGTCGGGGTAGATGCGGAAGCCGCCCGTTACGAACCAGAGGTTGCCCTCGTAGTCGAAGACGATGGAAAGGAGGTTCTGTTCCAGCGTCCGGCCCAGCACCCGCTCGGCGGCGGCTTTGATGTTGATATCCAGCACCTTTTCGAAAATGGGCAGCGGGGTGCCGGTCTCATCGGTCGCCTTGAGCATCAGGACATGGTTGTGGCTGGTGGGGCAGACGATGAGGTTCCGCCCATCCACAAAGGAATAGGAGCTCTGGATGACATACCCACCGCCATCGTGCTTTGCGGGCGAGAAGCAGCCCAGCGTGACCACCTCGGCGGCGTCGAGGTCGCGGATGGCAAGGCCGCCCAGCAGCGGGACCACGGGGTTGTCGAAATTGTCGAAGAAGATGGCCGGGGAGGCATTGGGGTTGATCTTTTCCATGGCCACGTTGACTTCCGGCTCGATGCCGATGGGCAGGACTGCATCGGTGGAGTCGGTGTTGTAGCAGTCGTGGTGGATGTTGGATTCGCTCCGGCCCATGAAGGGGTTCGGGTCCACGACCTTGGCCGTCAGGGGGTTGGGGGGCAGGGCAGTCTCGGCAGAGCTTTCCAATAAGCCGGAAAACAGGCCGTTGGTCTCGGCGGCGCTGGCGGCGGGGGCCAGCCCACAGGCCAGAAGGGTGAGCGCGGATGCGCTGAGGAAGCTGCGTCGTGTCAGTTTCATGATGTCGATCCTCCAGATCCCAGTAAAGTTGTTATAAATTCAGGAGCACATTGGCCCGGAATACGTTGTTTTCCGTCTCGACGGTCAGGTTGCCGTGGTATTTTTGCACGGTGGTATGGATGGAGACAAGGCCGATGCCCTGCCCTTCATGCTTGGTGGAGTGCAGGATGCCTTTCTGCTTTTTCAGCACGCCGTCGTAGCGGTTCTCCACCACGATGCCCAGCATCGCCGGGCTCAGCATCCGGGCCATCACCCGCACCTGCCGCTCGTCCGGCGGCAGCTTCTGGCTGGCGAACACGGCGTTTTCCAGCAAGTTGCCCAGCAGCGTACACAAGTCCGCCTCCGGCAGGGGCAGCCGCTTAGGCAGCTCCAGCTTCCATTCCACCGGGATCCCCTTCTGCCGGGCGTCGCTGTCGTAGTGGCCGGCCAGCGCATCCACGGCGGGGTTGGCGCAGAGGGTGGGCCGCGCATCGTTCAGCTCGTCCTCGTACTGGCGCAGGTAGCTCTTCAGCTCCTCCAGCTCCCCCGCCTCCGTTAGGCCGGAAATGACGTGCAGATGCTGGCGGAAGTCATGGCGCAGACTGCGGGTCTGTTCCATATAGGCCCGCAGCTCCATATAGCGGCGGGATTCCACGGCCAAAAGCTGATTTTCGCGGTCCAGCCGGGTGTTGCGGGTGTACTCCATTGCCACCCGGTACATCTCGTACAGCAGCAGGAAGATGCCAAGCAGGGAGATGGACACGGCCAGCACCGCGATGATCATGATCCGGTTGATGAGGATGATGGCCGAGTCCAGCGGCATACAGAAGATGAGGAAGGCCGCGTAGATGGCGGGCAGCGGCCACGCCGACTGCCAAAACGCTTCGCCGTGGTACTCCCCCAGCAGCCATGCGCTCCACCGGACGGCGGTGAAGGTGAAGATGGTACTCAGCACCACCGAGAGCGCCAGCGCGATCACCGCTGTGGATGCAAGAGAGACCGCCTCATCGTTGCCGGTCTCGGCGCGGGCATTCAGCACCGCAGCCAGCAGCGAGCAGACCGCCAGCATCACCGCCGCAACGGCGAACAGGAAGGCCGTCTGGGTGACCGACACCTCCGGAGCCGCCCGCCACCGCAGCAGCCAGAACGCCACGATGAGGATGGGCAGCAGGAAATAGTTGCTCGGTACCTCCAGCACAGAGCAGACCCCCGCGCAGACAGCGCAGATCACCGTGACCAACCCTGCCGCAATGCCAAAGGTCCTGCGGGGCGCGGTCAGGTGCTCCCGCAGCGGGGCAAGGCAGAGATACGCTCCCGGATACAATAATGCAAATTCGAGAAAGTAGCGTCCAAACTGCGCAGCATTCACGGCTTTTTGCCTCCTCTCCGAACTTAAAATTCCCGCTGCATATGGCGGAACTGATACTGTGTAAAGCGTGCCAACAGGGTGTTTTTGTCCTTCTGGCGGATGGGCAGCCGCGCACCGTCCAGCATCTCGAAACAGTCGCCTTCGAACCGCAGCACCTTGTCCATATTCAGCAGGACGCCCCGGTTGCAGACAAGGAAGTTTTCGTGGGCGGAAAGCTCCTGCTCCACTTGGGAAAAGGTCGCTGCGGCGCGGCACTCACCGTCGTCGGTCACGACCCGGACAATGTGGTTCTGGGAGGCCGCGTAGTGGACCTTGCTCAGCGGGATCTGCACGGTCTGCCGCGCGATCCGCACATCCAGCTCCGGTTCCTGCCGGCACAGCACCCGCCGCAGCTCGGCGGTCAGGAGCGCGATCTTCTCCTCTTTATAGGGCTTCAGTAAGTAATCGAAGGGATGCACCGGGAAGGCATCCCACACATATTCCGGCGAGGAGGTCACAAAGACGATGAGGAGCCGCGGGTCTTTTTCTCGCAGCTGCCGGGCCGTCTCGATGCCGTTGGTGCCCGCCATACAGATATCCAAAAACACCACCTCATATGCGCCGGTGGTAAATCGCGCTAAAAGATCGTCGCCGCTGGAAAATCTCGTACAGATAGGTCTGCCCCCTTGGAACGCCCGGTGCAGCAGCAGTTCCAGCCGCCGTGCTTCCGGTTCCTGATCTTCGACGATCGCTATTCGCAGCTCCATCGCTACGCCCCCTTACAACTCTATTTTACCATACTTTTTCTCCTGCCGCACCTGCCATTCACGCACGAAACACCCCCTTTCACGCAGGTTTGGGCCTATTTTGGGGGGCTCCATGTCGAACAGCGTCGAAAACCGGCGGCAGGGCTTTCCCGTCTGCCTTTGTAAAAAAGTATTACTTATTCAGGCAAAATTTCGTAAAATTCCAAAAAAATCATTGACAGACAAAGTACAACATGATACGATAACAATCGATTTTGAGAGACAAAGCACGTCAGAGTCTTTTCAAAGCAATTTACCTAGGACCGCCCAGCGGGGCTAAGGCCATACGGACAGCCGGGTCCACTGCCGACCGGCGGCACAGCCGCCATTATTGATTGAGTGTAGCAGCTCAAATTTTATAAGTTGGTTCCTTTACAACCATGAAATTGCGCAGTCAGTGTGCAGACTTGTGAAACGGTCAATAAAGAGCAGTAAAAGCAGAATTGCTATATAGACTCTCATAATCCCGTCTTTTTTGAATCATGCGAAGCGGCCTTTGTACTCTGGTGTTTCTTCCGGGGGTCTTTGGCGGCGCATTCAAATGCTTTTCAAAGCGCAAGTCTGCACTTTTTGTGCGGTACTTGCGCTTTTTTGTTTGCATCGGGATCAGGGACGGAGGAAAAACATGAGTGAGAACCGAACACGGTTCCGGCTGAACCAGAACCGTGCGCCCATCTATGAAGCGCTGGAACAGTTCCGCAAAATGCGGGTGGTGCCCTTTGATGTGCCCGGCCACAAGCGAGGCCGCGGCAACCCGGAGCTGACCGCCTTTCTGGGCCAGCAGTGCGTGGGCGTGGATGTGAACAGCATGAAGCCGCTGGATAATCTCTGCCACCCGGTATCGGTCATCCGGGAAGCAGAGGAGCTGGCCGCAGATGCCTTTGGCGCTGCCCACGCGTTCCTCATGGTGGGCGGCACCACCAGCAGTGTGCAGAGCATGGTGCTTACCGCCTGCAAGCGCGGCGATGAGATCATTCTGCCCCGCAATGTGCACCGCAGTGTGCTGAACGCACTGGTACTGTGCGGCGCAGTGCCGGTGTATGTGAACCCCGAGGTGGACAAGCGCCTTGGCATCTCGCTGGGCATGAAGCGGGAACAGGTGGAAAAGGCCATTAAAGAGCATCCGAATGCTGTGGCTGTGCTGGTGAATAACCCCACCTACTACGGCATCTGCTCTGACCTGCGCGCCATCGTAAAAATGGCCCACGATGCCGGGATGCTCTGCCTTGCAGACGAAGCCCACGGCACCCACTTCTACTTTGGCGGCGGCCTGCCGGTGTCTGCCATGGCGGCAGGGGCTGATATGGCATCCGTCTCCATGCACAAGAGCGGCGGCAGTTTAACGCAGTCCAGCCTGCTGCTCATCGGCCCCAATGTGCACCCGGGCTATGTGCGGCAGATCATCAACCTGACCCAGACCACCTCCGGCAGCTACCTGCTCATGTCCAGTCTGGATATCTCCCGCCGCAACCTTGCGCAGCGCGGGCGGCAGGTATTCCACCAAGTGGCCGACATGGCCGAATATGCCCGCGAGGAGATCAACGCCGTGGGCGGCTACTACGCCTTTGGCAAGGAGCTGT